>Ga0070737_10000668_pt1 | contig 65046 bp, 62 predicted proteins | sample Coa_R1_10_FD_66438 | JGI IMG/M metagenome (GOLD analysis project Ga0070737, IMG submission 66438) | Surface soil microbial communities from Centralia Pennsylvania, which are recovering from an underground coalmine fire - Coalmine... | ecosystem: Environmental > Terrestrial > Soil > Unclassified...
TGGCCGCGGTGCCGATGGAACCGCGCGGAGTGGTCGCCCAATGGAATCGCGGCGCGGGCCAGCTAACGATCTGGTCCTCTACCCAGATTCCACATCTGTTGCGCTCGCAACTGGCTGAAATGCTGGGGCTGGGCGAGAACAAGGTGCGGGTCATCGCACCTGAGGTGGGGGGCGGCTTCGGCGCCAAGCTCAACGTCTATCCTGAGGAGGCGCTGATTCCCTACCTAGCCCGTCTCCTGGATCGACCGGTCAAATGGATCGAGCGCCGGCGCGAAAATCTGGCCGCGATGACCCATGGCCGCGACCAGATTACCTATCTCGACATAGCCGCCAAGCGGGACGGCACCATTACCGCGATGAAGGCTCGTTTCATCTGCGACATGGGCGCCTATCTGCATTTGTTCACCCCCATGATCCCCGGTTTCTCGGGCCTGATGATGACCGGTTGCTACCGCGTCCCGGCACTGGCTTTCGAGCAGCAGATGGTGCTGACCAACAAGATGGCCACCGACGCCTATCGCGGCGCCGGGCGGCCCGAGGCCTGCTTCCTGGCCGAGCGCGCGATCGAAGCCGTGGCCGACCATTTCGGGCTGGATCCAGCCGCCGTGCGCCGCCGAAATTTCATCCCCAAAGAGGCCTTTCCTTACACCACCGCGGCTGGCCTGACCTACGATTCGGGCGACTACGCCGGTGCCTTGGATAAAGCACTAGCGCTTATCGATTACGACCGCATGCGTACCGAGCAGAACAGCGCCCGCCAGCAAAACCGCTATCTGGGTATCGGCCTGTGCTCCTACGTGGAAATTTGCGGGCTGGGACCGTCGGTATTGCTGCCGCCCAAGCTCAAGGGTGGCGGCTGGGAGAGCTCCACGGTGCGGATCGAACCCGATGGCAGGGTCACGATCCTGACCGGAGTCTCACCTCACGGCCAAGGCCAGGAAACTTCCTTCGCCCAGATGGCGGCCGACGCCTTGGGTATCGATATCGACGACATCGTCGTGGTTCACGGCGACACCGCGATAGTGCAATACGGAATTGGAACTTTCGGCAGTCGCGCCACTGCGCTAGGTGGCACCGCCCTGATGATGAGCTTGGGTAAGCTGCAGGAAAAGATGAAAAAAATCGCCTCCACCATGATGGAGGTGCCACCTGACCAGCTTATTTTCACCAATCGCACGGTCGCAATGGCCAGCGATCCGGCCAAAAACATTCCTTTGCAACGGGTGATTGACGCCGCCTACGGCTATAAGCAGCCCATCCCCGGAATCGAGCCCGGACTGGACGCAACCAGCTTCTATGAGCCACCCTCCTGCACCTTTCCCTTCGGCACTCATGCGGCGGTGGTCGAAGTGGATGCCGACACGGGAGCGGTCAAGGTCCTGCGCTACGTCGCGGTGGATGATTGCGGCACGATCATCAATCCGCTGCTGGTCGAAGGGCAGATCCATGGCGGAATCGCGCAGGGACTGGCTCAGGCGCTTTACGAAGAGGTGGCTTACGACGAGAGCGGCCAGCTTCGCACATCCACTCTGATGGAGTACGCCGTCCCCAAGGCCGAGATGCTGCCGCGCTTTGAGTTGGCCTCCACAGTCACTCCCACTCAAGTCAATCCGCTGGGGGTCAAGGGGGTGGGCGAGGCGGGTACCATCGGCTCGACCCCCTGCGTCTATAACGCGGTGATGGACGCGCTCAAGCCCTTTGGCATACGCGACCTGACGATGCCGCTTAAGCCCGAGAAGATCTGGCGCGCGATCGAAAGCGCCAGGAAGGGACAGCCATAATGTTTCCCGCCGAGTTCCAATACCATCGCGCCACCAGCACCGAGCAAGCGCTGACCTTACTGGAGCAGTTGGGCGAGGACGCCAAGTTCATCGCCGGCGGCCAAAGCCTGCTGCCGATGATGAAAATTCGCTTGGCTCAACCTTCCCATCTAATCGACATCGGCGCGATCGCCGATCTGAGCTATATCCGTCAGAGCGCGGGCACGATTGCGATCGGTGCCTGCACGCCGCACGCCGACGTCGCCTCCTCGCCGCAAATCGCGCAGGGCCTGCCGATGCTGGTCGAATGCGCGGGCGAAATCGGCGACGTCCAGATCCGTAACCGCGGCACCCTCGGCGGTAGCCTCGCTCACGCGGATCCGGCTGCCGATTATCCTGCCGCGATGCTGGCGCTGGAGGCCGAAATTAGCGCGCGCTCGCGGCACGGCACGCGTACTATCAAAGCCCAGGACTTTTTTCTCGATCTGATGACCACCGCGCTTGCGCCAAATGAGTTGCTCAGCGAAGTGCGCGTCAACCTTCCACCTCCGCACACCGGCATGACCTATCTAAAATTCCGCCATCCGGCATCCGGCTTCGCCACGGTCGGGGTGGCAGCTTTGATCACCCTGGATGACAAGGGCGAATGCGCGGCTGTGCGCGTAGGAATCACGGGACTTGCCGCCAAGGCCTTTCGCGCTGCCGCGGTCGAGAATGCACTCACCAACCGGCCACTGGACCCGCAGGTGATCGAGCAGGCTGCAGCCCACGCCGATGACGCCATCGATCCACTATCGGACCTCAACGCCTCGGCGGATTTTCGCCGCCATCTTGCGCGGGTTCTGACGCGCCGCGCGTTGACCCAGGCGCTGGCGCGCGCGCGTTAAGCGATAGAGTGAAGATCATCGGCGAACAGTTCCTTCCCGCCCCCCGCCTGCGGGCGCGGGAGCTGCTCACCGATCCGGCTCAGTGGCCTGACTTGGTTGCGGGCTGTCGCTTCTGCCGACCTGTTGGGCCCAACGAATTTGTCGTTCAAATTGATAGCGCCGATCGCGCCTCCATCTACGATGGACGCGTGCGTCTGTCGGCCCAGCGCCTGTTCGAGCATTGCGAATTTTCATTCCAATGGCGAAATGTCGAGGGCGGAATGTGTGGCGCCGGCACGGTTGACCTTATCAACGAGGGGCCGCAGACCCGTGTGCGTTACAGCGCCGAGCTGCAACCAAGCGGCGTTTTGTTACAGCTCGACCCGCCGGCACTCGAGGATGCGGCCAGGCGCCTGATCGAAGAATTTTTTGCGCGGGCCGAAGCTCAATTGGGCTCGCCAGCCGTGCACCTGGGTCTAGCGCAGGACCTCGCGATCAATTTTGTGCGCAATCTCCGCAACCGCTTTCACCGCTGATTCATCAATTGCCAGGCCCCCGTGGCGCAGACCGCAACGGGATACGGTGTGAATGACCCTAGCCTGCCGCGTGCGCTTGCGTAGAATAATCGCTGACCGAAAAGCTCAAGCTGTGCCGCTTGAGCGCTCAGGAGATCATGTCGCCCCTGGCCCGTTCAATAATCGCCGCGCTCGTATTCGCGACCGGGCTCATCTGTGTGAGCACCGCCTTCGCAGCCAACAATAGCGCACCCGCCAACGGCTTTATCCAAGGGCGGCTGGTGGCGGTTCCCAATGCGGTGCGTCTGGTTCGCACGCCTCCACGCGGGGTGCCGCGCGCGCGCATCTTTCTGACCGAGGCCGCAACCGGAAAGCTGCTCCAGCAAACGCTTACCGCCTCCGACGGGTCGTTCAGGTTCAGTGTGCCGCCAGGAAACTACCTTCTGATGTCGCCCACTGCCAAGATGCCAGCTCAGGTGGCCAGCGGTCAGACCACGCCCGTGGTGCTCCAACAGATCGCGCGCTGAACGCGCCCCACATCATTTAATTTTATCACCGATCCACCGATTGAACCGCCTCATCCAGGACCGCGCACAAGCCGTCGGTGAAAGCGGCTGGCAACCGCTTACGGCACACCACCTGGAGCCGCTCGGCTAGCGGTAGCTGTTGATCTTAGCAGTCAGATACTTTTCATCGGTCTGGGCCTTGAAGCTAGGGTAAATCTCTTCGTAGCGGTAATCGTCGATCGTGATTTCGCCCACCATTTATTTTTCCTCGGGCCAGGCTATCACCGCAGTATAACATCTGTGGGGCGCAACCTTATCGCTGGCCTGGTTGCAAGAAGTGAAGGGTTAAAAAACGACGGCGATTTTACGCAGGTTATCCGCGCATACGCATCTCGCCCAACTGTGCTATAGGAACAGATTGCATCTCTGGCCGGAGGTCAATCGCGATGAGCCAGATCGGCCTCGCTCCCAAAGTCGGTGGCTTTAGTCACCTGAGCTTGCCGTGCCGCGACCTTAGCGAAGCCAAGGAGTTTTTTACTGAAGTCCTAGGCGCTGAAGTGATTTTGGAGCGCAGGGATTCGCCCTTTGTCGAAGTTGTGCTGGGAGGCGTAATCATCGGCCTCTCGCAGCAACCGGGCGGCTGGACTGCAGCCGAGGCGGAGTTTCCTCACTACGCTTTTTATATCGACGCCGCCAATCTGCTGCCGCTTAAGGAACGGCTGGAAAGCTTCGCTATCCCAACCCATCCTCCCTATACTCGTAATCGCAAGGAAGCCCTGATGTATTTCCGCGATCCCTCGGGCAATCTGCTGGAATTCTATTGCTCGGAGGGTTTCAAAGGCGTGGAGAACCTACCGATAGCCCGGGCCGTAGGCGGCACGTACACCGTCGACTTCAAGGCACTTAACTATACCTATTGGCGCCGCCCCTCGCTCACCAAGGGCGCCGATTCCCAATCCGCGACGACCTGAACAGGCACTTACTGTAGGGTATCGCACGCGGAATATCGGCAACAAAGAAGGGACTCTCAGCAGTGGACCAGCCAGCACTACGCCTCATTTCAGCCGCCACGCATGTACGGGAAGACCCGGCCCTATGGCATCGCGGCCTTCCACCCCATGCTTGGAAGCGGGCGCGTCTGGTGCTCGATGATTCCCCGGGAATGGCTGCCGCCGGCGACTCGGCTTCGTTGCTCACGACGGCAGCTCGGAGCGGAGTGGGCGCGGTGCTGTTATACGCAACGGTGGCGCGCCGATTCTTCGCCCTGCGCGATCCCGAGCTGCAACAGTCCTGCTTTCGCCTCTATAACGATTGGATGATTGACTATTGCCAGAGCGCACGCGAGCGCCTGTTTGGGATCGCGATGCTTGCGACTTATGATATCGAAGCGGCGGTGGACGAGATCAAGCGATGCCACCAAGCCGGGCTCAAGGGCGCCGAAATCTGGGAAATTCCCGACCCCGCCATTCCGTTCTCTTCCAACCACTACGAACCGCTGTGGGAAGCGGCGTGCGCTCTAAAACTTCCCATCAGCATCCACGCCACCCAACCCGCCCGCTTTACGAAAGGTGGGGCCGACGGCACTCGCGTAGACGCGGTGGGAAAAGAGCTCGGGGCAATCAGCAACGCCGTTTATGACCTAATTTTTTACGGCGTGATGGAGCGCTTTCCAGACTTGAACATTGTGCTTGTGGGACAGGAAATCGGCTGGATTCCGTTTTTCTTTCAGCAGTTAGACTACTATTATCGGCGCTTCAGCAAGCAGCTGACTTTGCCGCTAAAACAAGCACCGAGCGAGTACCTTCGCCGCCAGATTCATGCGACTTTATGCGAGGATGCGGTGGGGATCCGCCAACTGGTGGGCCGCGACGCCGCCAATTTCATGTGGTCAAGCGAGCTTTTTGAGCCCGCCTACGAGCGCGCACTCGTCGACCGACTGGCGCCTTTGACGTCCGAGCAGCGAGCCCAACTCACTTATGCGAACGCGATGCGACTTTACCAGATTGAAAATCTAAACCAGGGGTAAGTGAATGGCACAGTTGGAACTGGCGGCGGCAGCCGAAGATTCTCAAGGACTGATCCCCTTCAGCCTGCGTATCCCGCTGCTTTCGGAGGGCAGCAAACACATCTTGGTCGCCGAGTCCGACGGGCTGTGGGTAATGATCAAGTCCTACGCCTCCGGGGGCGAGAACGCTTTACATGCCCACCCCAAGGAAGATCACCTGTTTGTCGTCCTGAAGGGTGAAGCGACCTTTTACGGCAAGGATTTTACTCCCGTGGTGGTGCCGAAACATCGCGGCATGCTAATTCCCAAGGGCGTTCTGTACTGCTTTCAGAGCTCGGGCAACGAAGAACTGGTGCTGTTGCGAGTGGGCGAGGGCCGCCCCAGCAAGGATCATAATCGCCAAGGGGCCGACGGCCGCCCGCTGGAGGGCGACTCGGCGGCCAATAAAGATGGCGGCAAACCCGGAGTGCCGATTCCAGGCCTTTTCTTCGGCGACTGATCGTGCGGCCTGCTCGCGATCAAGCTTGGGGAATGAAGCGGCGCCAACGCACCGCCCAGCCTCGGGAGAAACAGCGATGAGCGACAATTTTACGCAACCCGTGATCTCAGCCGACTCGCACGTGCATGAAAACCGCGAGCTATGGCTGGCGAAGCTTCCCCCGCGTTTGCGCGAAGCCGCGCTCGCGATCAAGGGCTTCGATATCCGCGAAGGCAGCGGGCCGATTCAGCGGGTGGGAGAAATGGCTCGCGACGGGGTCAGCGCCGAGGTCATCTACACCACGCGCGGGATGCCAATGTTCGGGCTGCGTGACGTCGAATTACAGGAGACGTTGTTTCGCATCTACAACGACTGGCTAATCGAGTTTTGTCAAGCCGCTCCCGATCGCCTGATCGGCATCGCGCTGATTTCCGCCTACAATCCCCTTCATGCCGTAGCCGAGCTTCGACGATGCCGTGAGGCCGGGCTGCGGGGGGCGATGCTGTGGCAAGCCCCGCCGCCCGAATTGCCCTTTTACTCCGAGCATTATTCACCCATCTGGGCGACCGCCCAGGAGCTACGGATGCCGATAAGCCTGCATATCCTGACCGGCTTCGACGGTAGTCGCGAGTTGTTTGACAAAGGCGTCACCAACGAGGTCTGCCGCATTTCGGTCAACGCTAAGCTCTCGGCCGCTATGCAGTCGCTCTTTCAGTTGCTGTTTTTCGGTGTACTGGATCGCTTTCCAGATTTGAAATTCGTGCTGGTGGAGCAGGAATTCGGCTGGTTGCCCTTTCTGCTTGAGCGCTGGGACAACTATTACGGCCATAACTCGCCAGCGGGCCACGCCCTTTCTCTTTTGCCAAGCGAATACTTTCGCCGCCAGGTCTATGCCACCTTTTTCAACGACAGCGTGGGTTGCGCTCAGCTTGGATGGTGGAACGGTGCGGAAAACATGATGTGGTCCAGCGACTTTCCCCATCCTAATTCAAGCTGGCCCAACTCCCGTCAAGTAATTGCTCGGCTGCTGGGCAAGTTGCCCACCACCCTCCAGCGCAAACTCCTGTGCACCACGGTTGCTGAGCTATACAACTTGCAAATTCCCACTCCCTTGACCTGGCGCGAGGAAGAGACCACGGCGCAAGCCTGATTCAATACGCCGCGCTGGCGAGCTTAACGCCTCCGTTACGCCACGGTCGGGCTGGCACCAGCCGTGGGCAGGACGAACGTGCCGACCGACGGACGTACCAGCGAGACCATCAGAGCGGCGACCAGGGCAAAGCCGATCGTTATTACAAAGGCAGGAATGTAGCTGCCGGTCACGTCGAAAATCCGCCCGGTCCAGATAGGTCCGATTGCCATCGATACCGCGGACGTGCAGCGCAGAATGCCGCTGAGGGAGCCGAACCGACGCAACCCTGTGGCTTCGGACAACAACACCGGAAAGAGAGAAAACACCGTGCCAGAGGGTGAGCCCCAGCAGATAACGAACAGGACGACGAATAGCGGCCCCAGGTGCGGATTGTCGATCCCGCAAAAGGCGGCAGTCCCCAGCGCCTTGGCGAGCAGCGCACAGGCCAATACTATTCGCACACCAAACCGATCGGCGATTACGCCGAGCGGAACCGTCCAAAGGGTGGACAACAGGGTCTGCGCGGAGAAGATCCAGGCTGCGTGCTCAGCGCTGAAACCAACGCCAATCATATAAGTCAGCGAATGGGTTAGGAGGCCGATCTCGCCCTGCTCGAAAACGAAGTCGGCCACGATGCACAACCAGAACGCCAAAGTCGCAAGTGCCGGCCGGAATTCCAGGCCCGCTAAGGTAGCAACCTCCTGCGAAGTCGTTTGCGCCTTGGGAATGGGCGGCCGTGTACGCATCACGAGCAGCACCAGCGGCAGCACCAGCAACAGGATGGGAGCGTCCAGCCAGCGCATCGCGGCCGGCCAGCCTTGGCGGGCGATAGTCCAGGTCAACAGCGGTGGCGCAATGCCAATGCCCAGCGACGCGCCGGTCGTCACCAGACCGCCAGCAAATCCGCGATGGTCGCCGAACCAGTTGACCGCCACTACCATGTTACTCAACATGCCCGCCAGCATCGCCCCCGTGCCGAGCAGGGCGAAGGCCGCCATCATCGACCAGATCGAGTCGGCATGGCTGGCACAGTAGTAACCAAGCGCGACTGTTACCAAGCCGGCGCCGATCACCCAGCGTGCGTCGAGCCGGTCCATGATCCAGCCCACCAGCGGCGCCGCTACCGCGCCCGCAATATAAGTGGCAAACGCTATCCGCGCGGCTTCGGCGTGACTCCAGCCAAAGGCTCGAATCAGCGGCGTAAGAAACACGTTGGGAACGGTCAAGTTGGGTCCAATGACCACGATTTCGGTCAGAAACAGCGCCAGCATCACTGACCAGGCACGCGGTTGCAGCATTTTCATTGGATTTCTCGGACCCGACAGGGGCCGCGCAAGCCGCCGATTTCTTATTTCCAGAGCTCGGCCGTGGCGAGCTGCGCACCCAAAGCCAGGGTCTGCAGCTTCGCCCACGCCAATTGCGGATGAATACGTCCGCCCAGCCCGCAGTCTGTCCCGGCGATCACGTTTTCCCGGCCGACGATACGCGCATAGCGTACGATTCGATCGGCCACCACCTGGGGGTGCTCGATCAGATTAGTGGCATGGCTAACCACCCCAGGAATCAAAAGCTTCCCCTCCGGCAGCTTGACCGCTTGCCACACTCGCCATTCGTGTTCATGCCGCACGTTGCCGGCCTCCACCGAGTAGGCCCCGGCATTGACCTGCAGGACGAGATCGACAATGTCGCGCAAGGGTATGTCCGTGGAGTGTGGTCCATGCCAACTGCCCCAACAGAAATGGTAGCGAATGCGATCTGTTGGCAGCCCACGCAGGGCGTGGTTAAGAGCCTCGATTCGCACCAGCTCGAACTTCTTGAACTCCTCCAGCGGCGGTTCGGGGTCGATCATGTCCCAGTTGTCGGACAGGCTTGGATCGTCGATCTGAAGCACCAACCCGCCCTCGATTATCGCGCGATACTCCTCGCGCATCGCCTCGGCCGAAGCCAGGACAAATTCCTCTTCGGTCTTGTAGTAATGGTTTTCGCCGCGGGCAAAGCTGCCGGGCGCAATCGACGTCATGAAGCCTTCCTCGACCCCGGCCGCCGCCATGGCCTGCTTAAGATTGGCGACGTCTTGCCGAATGGTGGCTTGCCCCACGTATTTGATTGGGGCGGTACATACCGGCCGGCGGGTTGGGCGACGCGCGGCGCTGCCCAAGAGCGTCCCACTGGACTCCGGGTCCTGATAAAAATCGCGAAACTTCTGCCAATCGCGCCGCTGGGCGATGGAGGTCAAGGCAATGTCGGCAACACTGGATTTTTTGTGCGCCGACTCCGCCACCGTCTCGGCAGGCACAAAACCCTCCAGACGGCCGAAGGCGTAATTCCACCACACCCCGTAATCGTAGTTGGCCGTCATCGGCTTGCCGAATTCGCCGTCATTGGCAACGTCGATCCCCGCTTCCCGCTGCTTCTTGACCACCTCGGCCACCGCGGCGGACAGACACTTCTGGTAAGCCGCGCTCTCCACCGGCTCGCCCGCGGCGCGCGCCTGGTTCAATGCGATCAACTCCGCCGGCCTCGACAGACTTCCAGCGTGCGTCGTAATGATCCGGTCTGTGCTGCGCTTCATCACCTGACCTCCCGCCTGACTAATGAGCAGGCTTTACACCTTCAAACCTCCGAGCGCCAGCGCTGCCGTCTCGCGAGTTGCGACCACCCTTAGCATGCCGCCGACTGGCAAACGCCAATTTTGCAGGCCGCACTTGCTAGCCAAGATACCCAGCTCAGAAAATCGCCTGCAACCTGTCCGCGCCCGGGTGTTTGTACCTCATACTAATTGTAGATCTGCTGCCGCGCGGAAACGCGCGAAGTGCGGCGCACTCTGGTCAACTTGTGACAGCGTTCACCTGTGAGAGCTACTAGACCAGCGGCCCCGTCTCCGCGACGTCGCATCGGTCGCCTCGGAACGGGCCAGCGGCGACGCGGACGTAGGCCGCCAAATACCGCCCATTCTGGCTGCTTCATCGAGAGCTCTGCGCGTCCGCGGGCAAACGCGCCAACCGGCCATCGCGCTCAAGCTGGTCGAGGTCTGTGCTCGGGCCCTGATAGCGATACTGAATCGCTATCGCGCACACCTTGGACCCGACCAGACAGCCGATCCCTGCCTCGGCTCATGTATGCAACCGCCGCTTAGCGCATACATAGCCAAACCATCACCACCGCCCCCGAGAAGCTGCGATCGAGAAAACTAACTGCTTCCTAGAGATTTTTGGAGCGGGTGATCGGTTTCGAACCGACGACCTTGTGCTTGGCAAGCACACGCTCTACCAACTGAGCTACACCCGCCCCGCGTCCGGAGTTATATCGTTTAACCGCCGAAGCCGCGCTTGTCAAATCGGCTTCCGCTCAGGCCGGCCGACAGGCGAAACCCACTGAGCAGAATCAGCAGATAATCCAAGCCGGACCACAAGCTTACGATCAAGGCCAGCCACAGCAGGAACATTCCGGCAGCGGCAAAGTCGAGATGAAGATAGCGGTAATGAATAAGCAGCGCCTGCACCGCCATCGCCTGCAAGGTCATCTTGTATTTGCCCAGCTCCTCGGCCGCCAGCACCACTCCTTGCACCGCCGCCATCGCTCGCAATGCCGTCACCGCGACCTCGCGCCCCACGATCACAACCACCATCCAGGCCGGCACTCGTCTTAATCCCACCAGCATGATCAGAGCCGAGCAGACGATAAGCTTATCCGCCATCGGATCGAGAAATTTACCCAACAGGCTGACCGAGCCGTAATTGCGCGCAATGTAGCCGTCGAGATAGTCGCTGAGGGTGGCAAGCAGGAAGGCGCCGCCAGCACAGGCCGAGGCCACTGGGCCGCTGAAAGTAAGCAACCACACCAGCACCGGAACCATCGCGATCCGGCACAACGTCAGTACGTTGGGGGTGGTCAAAGTCACCGCCGATTCCCGAAGCTCCCGTCAACCATACGGCAGTGATGAATACGGAGCAACGAGTCCTGGCTCTAAATAAGCTAAACTAACTCCTACTTAGCTAATCTTGCCTCGCATCTCCGATTGCCATGATCAATCGGGGGTCGGTTCGCTCGGCGCGGACGCCGGCAGCCCCTGGATCGGTACCTCGGCCGGGAGCTGATCGTAGCGGAACTCCAGCTTCTCCTCGTCCACATCAACCTCCACCAGGCCGCCACCGTAGAGCTTGCCGAATAGGATCTCGTCGGCCAGAACACGGGCTATTTCGCTCTCGATCAACCGAGCCATCGGACGCGCGCCGAAGCGCGGGTCGTAGCCTTTGCTAGCCAGCCATTGACGCGCTTGCGGGGTAAGGTGAATTTCGACTTTCTGCTCGGTCAGCCGCTGGGCCAGCTCGGCGATGAACTTGTCGACCACCCGCTCCATCACGGCGGGCGGGAGCTGGTTGAACTCGACGATGGCAGAGAGACGATTACGAAATTCAGGACTAAACATCCGTTCGATCGCCCCCTTGGGATCGCCGCCGCGAAAATCGGTACCAAAGCCAATCAGCGCGCGCGACAACTCGCCGGCCCCCGCGTTGGTGGTCATCACGAGGATGACGTTGCGGAAATCGGCCTTGCGCCCGTTATTATCGGTGAGGCTGGCGTGGTCCATCACCTGGAGCAGGATGTTGAAGAGGTCGGGATGAGCCTTTTCGATCTCATCCAGGAGCAAGACGCAATGGGGGGTGCGATTGATAGCGTCAGTAAGCAGGCCGCCCTGGTCAAAGCCGACGTAGCCCGGCGGCGCTCCGATGAGCCGTGAGACGGTGTGGCGCTCCATGTATTCGCTCATGTCGAAACGCAGGAACTCCACCCCCAGGACACGCGCCAATTGACGGGCGACCTCGGTCTTGCCCACCCCGGTCGGGCCCGCGAACATGAAGGCCCCTACCGGCCGGTCGGGATGGCCCAGGCCGCTGCGGGCCAGGCGGATGGCTCGCGCCACCATCGCGATGGCGTGATCCTGGCCATAAACGACCTGGCGCAAATCAGCTTCGAGGTTTTCCAGCTTGACCCGATCATTGGCCGATACCGTACGCTCGGGAATCTTAGCCATGCGAGCCACCACTCGCTCGACCTCGCGCACGCCCACCGCGGCAGTCTCGCCTTCGGCGGCGGCCAGACGCGCAGCTACTCCCGCCTCGTCCATCACATCGATCGCCTTGTCGGGCAGGAAGCGGTCGTTGATGTAGCGGGCCGCCAGGTCCACGGCCAAGCCCAGGGCCTCGTCACCGTAGCTGACATTGTGATGCTTCTCGTAGTAGCCCTTGATACCGGCCAGAATCTGACGGGCCTCCTCGCGGCTGGGCTCCAGCACCTCGATACGCTGAAAGCGGCGAGCCAGCGCCTTGTCGCGCTCGAAAGAGCGTTTGTACTCCTGATAAGTGGTCGAGCCGATGCAGCGTAACTCGCCCGAAGCAAGCGCGGGCTTAAGCAGGTTGGAAGCGTCCATGGTGCTGCCCGAAGCGGCACCAGCCCCAACCACGGTATGAATTTCGTCGATGAACAAGATCTTGCGAGGATCTCCCACTACCGCTTTGAGCACGCCCTTGAGACGCTGCTCGAAGTCGCCGCGAAACCGGGTGCCGGCCAGCAGCGCGCCCATGTCCAAGGCGAAAATTTCTGCAGCCCGTAGCGCAGGCGGCACCTCGCCGCGATGGACCGCTAGCGCCAGCCCCTCGACGATCGCGGTCTTGCCCACCCCGGCTTCGCCCACGAACAGCGGATTGTTCTTGCGTCGGCGCAGGAGGACATGGATGGCCCGCTCCAGCTCGGGCTGGCGGCCGACCAGCGGATCGATCAGACCCTTGGCGGCCTTTTCGGTTAGATTAGTGGCGTAGTTGCGTAGTGCCCGCGCCGGCACTATCTTTTTGGGCTCGCCCTCTTCGCCCTCCTCTTCTTCCTCCTCTTCTGGTTGATGCGGGCCGGCAGCGCTGTGTTCGGCCGGATCGACCCCGGTCTTGGAGACTCCGTGCGAGATGAAGTTGACGACGTCGAAGCGCGTCACCTGCTCTTCTTGCAGAAAAAACAAGGCGTAGGAATTCTGTTCCGCGAACAACGCTACCAGTACGTTACCGCCGGTAATTTCGCGCCGCCCAGCCGACTGCACGTGAGCGGCCGCGCGCTGGAGCACGCGCTGGACCCCGACCGCGTAATGTGGGGTGGTCTCCGCCCCCGCCGGCAGCCGTTCGATCTTCTCGTCCAGATAGCGCTCCAGTCGCTTGCGCAGGCGCTGCAGGTCGGCACCGCAATGATGGAGCACATTGCTGGCGGTGGCGTCATGCAACATGGCGTAGAGCAAATGCTCCACACAGACGTACTCGTGACGCCGATTGGCGGCTTCGGAGATGGCGAGCTGCAGCGTGACCTGCAACTCACGGCTGATCATCATACCCGACGCTGGCATAGCTACTTGGCCGCGGGCCTACTCCTTTTCCATCACGCATTTGAGCGGGAACTGATGCTCGCGTGACAATTCCTCGACGGTCTTGACCTTGGTCTCGGCAACCTCGAAGGGATAAACCCCCGCCACTCCCATCCCATTCTGATGCACGTGCAGCATGATACGGGTCGCTTCCGGATGTGGCTTATGGAACACTACCTTGAGCAATTCGACCACGAACTCCATCGGAGTGTAGTCGTCGTTGAGCAGGATGACCTTGTACATCGAAGGCTTACGCGTGCGGGTTTCGGTCTCTCGCTGGGTCAGAATCTCGCCCTGCCCCGCACCCCCATCGACCTTGGTGCGCTGTCCCCGTGCCATTGGAACCTCGCTCTCCACTTCGGATGGATCCAACAATAGCAGATGATCCCCGCAGGCTGTAGATCAGCGCGATCACGGTGAAAAGCGAACTGGTTACCGCCATCTCAGCCGTTACACGCAGCCAATGGAACGGGTTGCTAGAGCCCGAGGATTCACCATTTCTAGACTGGGATTGGCTCTATGCGCTGGAAAAGTCGGGCTGTGCCAGTGCCGAAACCGGCTGGGCTCCCCATCATATCCTGATTCGGGCCAGCGGCGGCGAATTGGTCGGCGCCTGTCCGCTCTATCTCAAGACCCACAGCATGGGGGAATTCGTCTTCGATCACGGTTGGGCGCAGGCGGCTGCGCAAGCCGGCCTGGAATATTTCCCCAAGCTGCTGGTCGGCGTGCCCTTCACCCCGCACACCGGGCGGCGCTTGCTGGTGCGCGCGGGAGCTGATTCCGAAGAGGTTGGTCGCCTACTGGCTCGGGCTCTGCTGACCCTGCGCGAGCGCAACCGGTTGTCCTCGATTCATGTCAATTTCTGCCTGCCGCGAGAAGCCCAACTACTGGTGGAGATGGGCTTTTTGGAGCGGCTGGGCTACCAGTACCATTGGCACAACGAGGACTTCCGCAGCTTCGAGGATTACCTGGGCGCGCTCAAGCACAAACGGCGCCATGCTATCCGCAAGGAGCAAGCCGAGTTGCGCGCGCAGGCTATCGACATTCGGATCTTGGCCGGCGCCCAAATCGACGACGACCTGCTGTGTACCATGTTCGAGATTTATCGAAGCACGATTGACAAGCTGTACTGGGGCCGACAATACCTCAACCTTGCCTTTTTCAAACTGATGCGTGACTTCAAGCGCAACCTGGTCCTGGTGTGCGCCTACGAAAACGATGAGCTTATCGCCGGTACTTTCAACCTTCAGCACGCCGGGGTGATGTACGGACGGTACTGGGGCTGCTTTCGCGAACGCAACTTCCTACATTTCAACGTCTGTTACTACGCCGCCATCGAGTATTGCATCCAAACCGGCTTGCGCCGCTTCGAGCCCGGCGCCGGCGGCGAGTACAAATGGCTGCGCGGCTTCGATCCCGCCCTCACTCGCAGCGTCCATTACCTGGCCCATCCAGGGCTGGCCCGCGCGGTTGGCGACTTTTTGCGCCGCGAACGGCACGAGGTCGAAAGCTGGATAACCGTCGGGCAACAGCAAGGCGCCAAGAAAGCTCCGCCGCCTTCCAACCTCGAACCTCGCTGATTCTCGCGCGCGTACCCTTCCGTTCTCCACTGATCAGGTGACAAGGCCCGGGAGTACAGGCTGGATATGACTGAGCTGCTCCAACGCGATTGCGTGGTGATGACCCTGGGACCGGGAGGGGTCGGTAAAACAACCATCGCGGCCGCTCTGGGGGTGGCAGCGGCGCGGGCCCACCTGACCACTGCGCTGATCACGGTTGATCCAGCCCCTCGCCTGCGCGACGCCCTGGGACTAGCCAATCTGGGCGGCAAACCCACTTATCTGGGACACCAACGGTTGCGGGCCGCCGGTTTGGACCACAAACTGCGCCTAGCGGCAATGATGCTCGATGTCAGTGCGGCCTGGGATGAATTGATCGTCCGCTTCGCTACCCCGCCGGCACGCGAGCGTATCCTAAACAATCGCTTCTACCGCCAACTTACCGAGCAATTCGCTGGCGCGGAAACCTATGCAGCCCTGGCGACGCTCTATGACTTGCATGACAGCAAGGAATTCGAAGCACTCATCGTCGATACGCCGCCGGCCGCCGACGCATTCGATTTCCTACGCGCCCCCGCTCGCCTGAGCCGCCTGCTCGATCTGCGCGCCGCGCGCTGGCTGTTTACCCCACCGATGTCGGCCAGCCGACTGGCGATGGGGGTGATCAGTCGGGCCGCGCGCTTCGTATTGCGCGAGTTGGAGCACTTCGCCGGTGCCGGGGCACTGGCCGCCGTCTCCGATTTTTTCGTCGCCGCTCAGCGCACGCTCGAGCAGATCACCGAGCAGATGCACAAGACCGAAGCCTTGCTCCATTCGGGCGCAGTCAGCTTCGTGCTGGTCACCACCGCCGAGGAGGAGCGGTTGCGCCAGACCCGCCAGCTAATCGACGAGATGAAGGCCGAAGGGTTAGTACCCGCCGCGCTGGTTATCAATCGTTTCGGCGATGCGCGGCTGTGGGAACATCTGATGAGCGAACATGGTGCACCGATGGCGCCGTGGCTGGAGGCGATCTCCAGCTTGCGGGCGGCGCTGGCCAGCAGCTTGGCGCGCGCGCCCGGGCTGGAGGCGTTGGTGCGCGCACTGGAGAGCTATCGGCTGGCTCGCCATGGCGAGTTAGAACGAGTAGCGCGCTGGGCTCATCACCTGCCGCCCTCGCTACCAGTGGTCGCGGTGCCCGAAATCTGGCCTGAAGTGCGTGGTCTACGCCAAGTCGCGCGGGTTGCCGAGTATCTGGCGGGGCCGCGGCTACGATTGGTTCAACTCGCCCGGCGGGCGCGCGCGACACAAGCCGGAGCCAGCCTGTAAGCCGGGTTCTGTCCCCACTGCCGCGGGGGGCGGTCATTCCTCTGGGCCTGCGCTTGCACGCCGGCTCTAGCGACCGTACCCGAGGGTCGAGGCGGGCCACCTACCCTCCTATTTGGTCTTGCTCCGGATGGGGTTTAGCATGCGCGCGCGATCACTCGCGCGCCGGTGGGCTCTTACCCCACCATTTCACCCTTACCCATGCGGGCGGTTTGTTTTCTGTGCCACTTTCCGCGGATCGCTCCGCGCCGCCATTAACGGCCATCCTGCCCTGTGGAGCCCGGACTTTCCTCCCCGTGTCCAACCACGAAGCGACCGCCCGGCCGACTCCGGCCCCAGAACTATAGCGCGGATCGCGCCACCAACAGAGCGGCTCCGGCGTTTAAGCCTGGCTTAGGGTTCGTAGTATAGGACACGCTGGCAGTTGGGACAGTAATAGATCACCTCGTGGCGCTGGATCTCATTGAAGAGTTGAGGCGGCAGCCTCATCCGGCAACCCTGACAGGTGCCCGCCTTGGCCGCCACCACCGCCTGTCCCCCGCGCCGTTCGAAGAGCATCTCATAGCGCTGCACCAGCGAGGGCTCGATTTGTGCCAACAGTCGCTCACGCTCGCGGCGCCGGCGCCCGATAGCCTCGCGCTGCTCCTCGATCTGCCCGGCTACCGCGCGCTCGGCCTCCTGCAGCTCGGCCAGGCCGCGCTCCAGGCTTTCGGCCAGCTCGCTGATGAGCCGCGGACGTCCATCGGCCATCTCCAACTTGGCCAGCAACTCAGCCTCCAAGCGCTGGTTGCCTTCCTTGAGGCTCTCGACTTCATGCCCCAGCGCCTGCAACTCGCGTTCGTTTTGGATCTGGCTGAGCCGCATGCGCTTGTTGCGGATTTCGACTTCGCCGGCAGCCAGCGCTCGCTCCAACTCGCGGCGTGACAACTCGGCCTGCTGTTCATCGGCGCGAAGGCGTTCCAGCTCGATGGCGGACTGCTGGTTGCGCGCGCGCAGCTCGTCCACGCGCGCGGTAATTTTGCTCAATGCCTGCTCCTGCGCACGCAACTGCTGGTCCAGCGCCTGCAGGCTGGCCAGCCGGCTTATCTCCTCAAGCAATGCACTCCTCCGCTGGGAAACATGGAATTAAAAGGCGACGTGTCGATCTTCATTTGCCCACACGGGCGCTTGCAATATGGGCCCACCAGGATTTGAACCTGGGACCAGCCGGTTATGAGCCGGCAGCTCTGGACCGAACTGAGCTATGGGCCCCCGTCCTCGACCATTGAGTGTACCAGCTCTGCACCTACTTTTTAAGACGCCAACCTCAGCGCTCAGGTAGGTTTCCCTTCACCCCGCCGATGCAGGATTATCGCTTGGGCCGCGGCCGGATTGGGATCCTCCCGGGCTTCCCGGCGCAGCCGGCGCAAGCGCTGTTGCCCTTCCCAACGCGCCAATGCCCGCAGATATTCTTGCATCAAGCGGCGGGCAGCGGCCAGATCAACCGCCCCCAGTTCAATCATGTGCTGGCTCAGGCGTCCCTGCTCCGCGTTATCCAGATGTTGAGTTAGGTAGGCTTCGGCTTGAGCTTGGCTCAACGCGCTAGCGCATAAATCCATCAAGAAACGGGCACTCTTGGAATCGCCCATCTCAAGCCCCTCCAACCCCTCGCCGATTTCCCCGCGCAACTGTGGATAGCTGGTCGCCAGTGCCAATAATGCCCATTGCGCCGTGCTGCGCATATCCTCGGCCGCTTCCTGGCGCGGCGCTGCCTGGACCTGCGCCTGGGTGGCGGTGCGCGCCGTCGCGGAACGCCCGTGGCGCGCCTGCTGGCGCAACAGCTCTTCGCGCACCCCCAAAATTTCAGCCGCGCGCCGAGTTAGCAGATCGAACTCGAACGGATTTGCGATCAAGCCCAAAGTTTGCGCCACCCGCTCTGCTGCTTGGGCTTGGCCGCCGGGACCGTTAGCGGCAGCCTGCGCGCCCTCGCGCCGCACATAGTACTCCACTAGCCATTGGGCTTGCTCGATAAGCTGGGCAAAAGCCGGCGCGCCGCGCTCGCGCACGAATGTATCCGGATCATGGCCGGGCGGCATGAAGATCGCGCGCCCCAGCAATTGGGCCTCCAGAAAGATACGCAAGGCGCGCAGCGAGGCGCGCTGACCGGCGCTATCGCCATCGAAGCAGGCCAAGATATTGGGGGTGTAACGCGCCAGCAGCCGCAGCTGCTCTACGGTCAAGGAAGTGCCCAGGGTCGCGACCGTCTCCTTGAAGCCTGCCTGTGCCAGTGCGATCGCGTCCAAATAGCCCTCCACCACGATGGCGCGTTCGCGCTGACCGATTGCCGCGCGTGCCTCGTATAACCCATAAACCGCCCGCGCCTTGGAGTACAGCGTCGATTCGGGCGAATTGATGTACTTGGGCAGCCGCTGATCGAGGACACGCCCGCCAAACCCGACGACCCGGCCGGCACTGTCGCGGATGGGAAAAATGAGCCGTCCGCCGAAGAGGTCGCGCAGTTGCGAGCCGCCTTGTCGCAGTAGTCCGATCGCAACCGCCCCCGCGCGTAGCCCCCGTCGCTCCAACGCTCGCTCCAGCGAAGAAGGATCGACGGGGGCAAAGCCCAGCTTGAAGGTTTGTGCGCTCTCCCGCGTGATCCCGCGCCGCTCCAAGTAATCGCGCGCGCGCCCGCCCGTAGGAGTGTGCCAAAGCACATGGGCATAAAACTCGGCCGCGGTCTGCGCCGCGCGCACCGCGGCTTCGCGCGCCGAAGGATCGGCGCGCGGACCACCTCCATGCTCGCGCAACGTGACACCGTAGCGAGTGGCCAGGGTTTGCACCGCTTCGGGGAAGCTCAAACCTTCTATCCGCATCAGAAAATTGAAGACCGTGCCACCGGCGCCGCAGCCAAAGCAATGAAAGAAACCGCGCTCGCGACTGACTGTGAAGGAAGGTGTCTTTTCGTTATGGAACGGACACAGGCCGATATAGTTGCGGCCCGCCTGACGCAGCCGCACGTGCGCACCGATGACCTCGACCAAATCGGCGCGTGCGCGAATTTCCTCCAATTGGCTGTCGTCGAACATTAGTCCTCAGCGGGTACACCCAGCGCCGCCATGCGGGCGGGATAGTTGGTCATGACGCCATCGACGCCACGCGCTTGCAACCGCTCGGCCAGCGCGGGCGAGTCCACCGTCCAGGCATACACTCTCAGACCGTGGGCATGAGCCCGCGCGCATAGCGCGGCATCGGCCAGCGGATAGCTGGGATGGATCGCAACGGCACCTAAGCTGAGCGCCTGCGCCAGCATTGCCGCCGGCGCGCGATCGGCCAACACCCCGATTCCGATCGCGGGTTGCAGCCGGCGCACGGCGTGCAACACGGGCCACTGGAAACTGGAGATCAGCCCCTGTTCCAGCATACCACCGGCACGCATCGCGGCGCAGGTCGCGTCCACCGCGGCGGCGTCCTTTAATTCGACGTTGAGGGCGCAGCGCCCGGCGCACAGTTCAATTACCTCCTCCAGGCTGGGCACGCGCGTCCCGGCAAAGCCCGGGGCAAAGCGCACGCCGGCGTCAAGGGTGCGAATCTCGGCCAGGGTCAGCTCGCTGACCGCGCCGCAACCGTCGGTGGTGCGATCCACGCGGTCGTCGTGGATGACGATAGGCACGCCGTCACGGCTCAAATGCACGTCCAGTTCGCACATCGCGGCTCCGGCCGCGATTGCGCCGGCAAACGCGGGTAGAGTGTTTTCGGGAAAATCGCCGCTGGCGCCGCGGTGAGCGATAATCAGCAACTACGATACTGGCGGGCGCACATCCCGCTCCTCCGCATCCTCGGCCACCGAACAATTCGTGGCGGCCATCGATTTTAGCGCTTCGGAGGCGCGCGCTGGCAAGTGCGTAAGGGGCCTGTTTGTGCACAGCTTGTGCTGGACCAGCAGCGCAACTTTATCTCCGAGGACCGCGCTTATCGATCCATCGCGCTTGTCGTATGCTAGCGGGACCTATGTCAGCCGCGCGGAAACTTCCATCACCCACCTATTACCGAGTCGCGCTTCAGGTTTCAGCCGCCGACGCCGACGAACTAGGCGGCGTTCTAATCGGCTTAGGCGCCATGGGCAGCGCGGCCAAATGGGCCCGCCGAATGCCGCGAGCGGGCCACAAAATCGTGACCCTCGAAAGCTACTTTCAGCGCTTGTCGGCGGCGCGTTGGAAGGCGATTGTGAGCGGTTTGAAACAGGCCGGGCTGATCGCGCGGAAGCAACTGGTGGCGCCCCCCGAGCTGATTGTGGATCCGGGCTGGGCTGCGATGTGGAAAGAGCGCTTCAAGCCGCTGCCCATCGGCCGTCACTTACTCCTGCTTCCGCCCTGGGAGGCAGGCCGAAGTGACGGTAAGCGGCTGGAGATAATCATCGATCCGGGACAGGGTTTTGGCACCGGGCACCATCCCAGTACCCGCGGTACCTTGCTCGCGATCGAGCATGAAGTGGGGCGTGGCGTCGACGGCCCAGCGCTGGATCTGGGCAGCGGGTCAGGGGTACTGGCGATTGCGATGCGACGGCTGGGTGTGGACGAGGTTTGCGCGGTAGAAATCGATCCGGCGGCGCGGGCCAACGCTCGCCACAACGCCAGCCTCAACCGCTTAAGTCGCGATCTGCGGTTTGCAGCCGAACTGAAGCCGGGCACGCGCTTTGGTCTGATCGCGGCCAATATCCTAGCCTCGACCCTGATCGAGCTGGCACCCATACTGATCCAGCGGCTGGCGCCGGGGGGCCGGCTCATTCTCTCCGGCATCCTGGAGCGCGAGGCGCCTAGGGTCCTGGCGCGCTATCGACCTCAGTTGCGCTTGCGTCGCTCCTATCGCGAGCGCGGCTGGGTTACATTGACCCTGGGTGCGGCGGCCGGCCACCGCGCGGCGCGCGAAACTTATCGAGGGTCGAGCTTGTTTCGCACCGCCCACACACATATATGAATTTTCCGCAGGATTGGGATTTTGCCCCAGCCATCGCACATTGGGCCAACCTTCACTCTGGATGCCGCCGCCGTTAGTGGCGACCGCGCCTGCCTGAACGGTGCCGAGCTTCATCACTTGCGCGACGTCTTGCGCCTGCGCCCGGGCGATCATTTGACTCTGATCGAAAGCGGCGGACGGCGCTTGAGCGCCGTGCTCGAGTCGCTCCATTCCACTCGCGCATGGGCCCGAATCCTCGCCGAACTGGCAGCGCCCTGCACGCCACCCCTGATCCTTGCCATCGGTTTAATCAAAGCTCCGCGGATGGATTTCCTGGTGGAAAAGGCCAGCGAACTGGGTGCCAGCGAGATCTGGCCCCTGCTGACCGAGCGCTCCGTGAGCGATTATCCCGGCCCAACTCGCCTGTCCCGCTGGCGGCGACTGGCGACAGCGGCCCTCAAGCAAAGCGGAGGGGTGGCGGCGGTGGTGCGAGCACCGACGGCTTTGACAGCCTTCCTTGCCGCGCGCCCGCGTGAGATGGTGGCTCTGATCTGTCAGCCCGACGGTATCTCGGCGGGCACGCTGCTCCAGGCCGCCGGCGCCGCTGGGGTAATCGTGGCGATCGGGCCCGAAGGAGATTTTACACCCCGCGAGCGCGCCGCCGCGCTGGCTGACGGTTTTGTCGCCGCTCGCTTGGGACCCCATCGCTTGCGCAGCGAGACCGCGGCGCTGGCCGCGCTCAGCTTAGCCGCGGCGGCGCTGGATCAGAGAGAAAGGGCATGAGCGTGAACCTGAATTTGGCGTTTATCATGGATCCGCTGGAGCAGGTGCTGGTGGATAAGGACACTACTTTCGTCTTCATGCTCGAGGCCCAGCGTCGCGGCCATCGCTTGGCCGTGATGGGGCTGGCCGATCTGTTCGCTCGCGGGCCGCGGGCATGGGGTCGGGCGCGGCGATGCGAAGTGATGCGCGCCACACCTCATTACCGATATCTGGACCAGGGGCAAGAGAACCCGCTGGAACATTTCGACGCCATCTTGATGCGCAAGGATCCGCCCGCCGACGCCAACTACCTGTATGCCACCATGCTGCTGAGCCTGGTGGATAGTAGCCGCACCTTCGTGCTCAATCGGCCCGAGGGTCTGCGCACCGCCAATGAGAAGCTCTACGCCTTGAATTTTCCCGCCGCAATTCCGCCGACGCTGGTCAGTTATCAAATTGCGCGGCTCAAAGTGTTCATGGAGGAACAAGGGGGTGAGATGGTCGTCAAACCCCTGGACGGGCACGGCGGCGCGGGCGTATTTGTGCTCAGCCGTGCTGATCGTAACCTTAACGCCATCCTGGAAGCCGCGACCGATGGCGAACGGCGACCGGTGATGGCGCAGCGCTATCTGCCCGAGATCCGCGCCGGCGACAAGCGGCTGATCGTGCTGGACGGCGAGCCGCTAGGCGCCACGCTGCGGGTCCCGCTGGCAGACGAGAACCGCGGCAACATCCACGTCGGTGGGACCTGCGTACAGGCCGCGGTGACGGCGCGCGACCGCGAGATTTGTCGCATCCTCAAGCCCTGGCTGCAGCGCGACGGGCTTTATTTCGTGGGGCTAGACATAATCGGCGACTATCTCACCGAGGTCAACGTGACCAGTCCCACCGGAGTGCAGGAGATCGATCGTCTGGACGGGGTCGAGTTGGAGCGGCAGGTGGTGGACTTCGTCGAAGCCAGGGTCGCGGCCTTGCCGCGCCATACGCATTGAACCGGCGCACGCATTGCCGTCGCCAGAATAAGGGCGAGGGGCGTGCTAAACGAGCCTGAACTCGCGGTGGGGCGAGTATGCAGGGAGGGAGGGACGCGCCCGCTTTTTGCCGCCGGCGTAGTCTGAAAAGGGTTAGCTAAAAGTGTCATTCGCAGCGCTGTTTTTGATTTCGGTAGTCGCCGGCTTTATCGGCGCGATGGCGGGCATGGGTGGGGGCGTAGTCCTGGTTCCGGTGCTGACCTTCTTCGGCCTGCCAATTAAGGAGGTCATCGCGATCAGCATAGTCTCGGTCATTGCCACCTCCAGCGGCGCCGCTTCGGCCTATGTGCGCGACCATATCACCAACCTTAAGGTCGGAATGTTCTTGGAGATGTTCACGATGAGCGGGGCGATCATCGGGGCCATGATCACGGTCGTCACCCGCCAGCGCTATCTCTACATCATGTTCGGCCTGGTCCTGCTCATCTCTTGGATCGTGATGTGGTTCAATCACGGGGAATTTGTGCCCGAAACGATTCCGGACCGCTTTTCGCGCTGGCTAGAGCTGCACGGCAGCTATTACGATCAGGCGGCCGGCAAGACCATCGAGTATTCGGCCCGGCGCGCCTACCTGGGTGGCCCGATGATGTTCGGCGCCGGGCTGATCGCCGGCTTGCTGGGCATCGGCGCGGGCGCGCTCAAGGTGCTGGTAATGGATCTGGTAATGGGCCTGCCGGCCAAGGTTTCAACCACCACCAGCAACCTGATAATCGGGGTCACCGGGCTGGCGGGCGCCAGCGTCTATCTGGCGGCCGGCCTGATCCATCCCGAGCTGGCCACGCCGATCATCATCGGCATCGTGGCTGGCGCCTTTTTGGGCACCCGGATTCTGGTGCGCTTGCACAATCGCACCATCCATCAATTTTTTCTCTTTATCCTGGCAATCCTCGCGATTGAAATGCTGTACAAAGGCATCAGAGGACTATAGCTATGGCATCTCATCCTTCTTCCCATCCGGCACCCGCTGCCTCGGCCGGGTTGAACATGGATCTCCTGGTGGGCTGGATTTTGCTGGCAGGGGTACTGCTGAGCCTAACTTTGCTGCTATGCGGCGCCTTGTGGCATCGTTTCGCCACCGGCACTCTGACCGATAACTTTCGCTTGGCGGGCACCAACCTGCTCGCGTTCGTGATCGCCGAAGTGCACAACCTGTTCCACGGCGCGCTCCGCCCGCGCATCCTGATCAGCAGCGGCATCGCCGTGCTCATGATAACCCCCTATATCCGGGTGTTGGCCTCGATGCTGTATTTTCTATTCGAAGAACGAAACCTGAAGTACACCGTCTTCACGTTGTTCGTCCTGAGTGTACTCACTTACAGCCTGATGCTTCATTAACCGGCCGTCCTTTGTAGACAGGAGAGTTAACAAATAAAGCTATCTTTACGGGGCTGACCCAGGAGTCCCCAGACTGGGCCGCACCCGCACTCGGCAGTCGGGATGATCGGCGACCGCCATCCGCGTCGCTCCAAACCGCCTGCGCCGGTGGCCAGAAAGGTCACCCTGTACTGACGGCGCAGCTCACCGCTAATCGCCAGCGCGTCGCGGCTAAGCAAGCTGCCGTCGCCGACCTCGGGTACGATAAAAGCGCGCGCCCCGCTTTCGCCCGACAGGCTGCGCAAGGTATCGACATCAACCTCGCGCGCATCGGTATGCCCAACTCCGATCGAGTATACCAGCACGCCTTGGCGGCGCGCCTGTTCAACGACCTGCGTCCGCGTGCTCTGGCTCATGTTGTCGATTCCGTCGGTAACTACCAGCAGGGTCTTTTTGGCGTAGCGTCCCTGCTTGACCAGCCGCAGCCCTTGCCCAATGGCGTCGAACAAGGCGGTTGAGGCCTCGGGCTGCAACCGGTCAAGGAGGGCGAGCACGGCGCGATGGTCCAGACATCGATAATGATTCCCACCGTCGCCAGTGTGTGCGCATCTTGCTGGCAGTCGATTATCGGCCGCGCAGTACCGTCCTCGAACACTCGTAGTTGGCGCTGAGTGAGGTTGCTAATGTAACCGCCGCTGGGACCGGTAACCGTAATCGTCACCTGGGCGTAGCGCCCCTGACTGCGGATCTCCATCGCCTGATCGCGCGCCAGCCGCGGCCGGCTCGAAATCTCCAGCGTGGAGGTCTGCTTACTCTGCAACTGACTGCGAACAATTGTCGCTGGCCAACTGCCCGCCCGCGCCGTATCGCTTTGGCTCGGTATGGCAAGCGCAAAACTCAGGGCAAGCAGCTTAAGAAGCTCGACAATCGAACCTCGAATCTGCATCGATTACCTCGGCTGAGCCTGGACGTCCTTTTCATTCCACGCCCCTCCTGGATCCATGCAACACGCGTGTGACAGCGATTTCACGCCGATTGTGCCGGCTGGTTGGCGCACGCCGATTAGGGCGGCGTTAAATAACCCGGGCATCGTTGGGCGCCGTCGACGAAACCCGAGCCAGTGAGCTCGTAACTTTGGAGCGATGCTCTAGCGTCTTGCGCTTCGCACCGCGGGCAGCGATGGTTAAGGGCAAACCGGAGGTCGCACCATCATGCTCGATTTCGAGTTCAGCGCCGAACAGCTAGCGATCAAGGAATTGGCCCGACGCTTTGCGCGCGAGGAGATAATCCCGCGAGCCAGCGAGTGCGACGAGCGGGAACTGTTTGCCACTGATCTGTATGTGCGCGCCTTTCAGGCTGGACTGATGAATTTGGAGATTCCGGAGGCTTTGGGTGGTCCCGGCCTGGGCTGTGTGGAGGTCTGCCTGGTGAGCGAAGAGCTCAATTACGGCTGCGCGGGAATCAGTAACGGTATTGGCACCAATAGTTTGGCGGCGCTTCCGCTGCTGATCGCGGGCAACGATGCGCAGCAGCAAGTCTATCTCTCCGCTTTGACCCGGGAGCTCACCTTTTGCGCCTTTGCCCTGACCGAGCCCGGCGCCGGCTCGGACGTGGCGGGAATTGCCAGCACTTATCGGCGCCAAGGCGACGGTTTCGTACTAAACGGCACCAAACACTTCATCTCCAATGGTTCCTACGCGAAGTGGCTTGTGACCTTTGCCAGTGCGGATCGCAGTCTGCGCCATCGCGGCCTTTCCTGCTTCGTGCTGCCTGCCGACCTGCCCGGAATCTCGCGCGCCCGGATGCATGGCAAGCTGGGACAAAGGGCCGCCGACACCGCCGAGATCGTGTTCGATGATGTCCACCTGCCCGCCGACGCGCTGGTGGGCGAGGAAGGGCGCGGTTTCGAGTATGCGATGCGCAGTTTCGATCGCTCTCGACCCCATATCGGCGCAATTGCCGCGGGTATCAGTCAGCGGGCCCTGGACGAGGCCCTGCGCTACGCCAGCGAGCGCAGCGCCTTTGGCCGGCCGATCGCTCAGTTTCAGGCCATCCAGTTCATGTTGGCCGATATGGCGATCGCGCTGGAAGCGATGAGACTTTATAACTTACAAGGCGGCCTGGTGGGTAGACCGGGGGCGCGGCCGTAATCCGATCGCCAGCTACGCCAAAGCCTTCGCCGCCGACGCTTGCATGAAGATCACCACCGATGCGGTCCAGATCTTCGGCGGCTACGGCTATATGAAGGCCTACCCGGTGGAAAAGCTGATGCGCGATGCCAAGCTTTTGCAGATTTACGAGGGCACTTCGCAGGTGCAGCGAGTGGTGATCGCGCGCGACCTAATGCGGACCTGAAGCGCTCTCAAGCCGCGAGCAGCCGCAATTGGTCGCGAAAATGCTCGACCGTGCGGCTCAATCCCTCGCGCAGCGCAATTGTCGGTTCCCATCCCAAATGGTGGCGGGCCAAGCTAATATCGGGCTGGCGGCGGCTAGGGTCGTCGGGCCGCGGCGGCTGAAATTGCACCCGCGAGGAGCTGCGTGCCAACTCGATGGTCAACGCCGCCAATTCCAACATCGTGAATTCGTTGGGGTTGCCCAGATTGACGGGACCGATCGTGCTTTCACAGTCCATCATGCGAACCAGACCCTCGATCAAATCATCGACGTAAGCGAAGGAACGGGTCTGGCGACCATCGCCGTAAACCACCAAGTCGCGCCCACGTAAGGCGGCAATGCAGAAATTGGAGATCACCCGCCCGTCATCTATCGCCATCCGGGGCCCATAAGTGTTGAAAATCCGCACGATGCGAACGTCGACCTGGTTTTGCCGATGGTAATCCATCATCAGACACTCGGCCACACGCTTACCCTCGTCGTAGCACGAGCGCACTCCGATCGGATTGACGTGACCCCAATAGTCCTCGCGTTGCGGATGGACCTCTGGATCGCCATACACTTCGCTGGTGGAGGCCAGCAGGATACGTGCTTTGACCCGCTTAGCCAGCCCCAGCATATTGATCGTCCCCATGACGTTGGTCTTGGTCGTCTTGACCGGGTTGTACTGATAATGCACCGGCGAGGCTGGGCAGGCCAGGTGAAAGATGCGATCGACTTCCAGCAGAATCGGCTCGACCACGTCGTGGCGGATCAACTCAAACCTAGAATTATCGTGCAGACGGGCAAGGTTAGCCCGGCTACCGCTGTAAAAATTGTCCAGGCAGATAACCTCGTTGCCCATCTCCAGTAAGCGCTCGCATAGATGGGAGCCGATGAAACCCGCACCCCCTGTTACCAAAATCCGCACGATCTTTCCCCGTTTTCGTAGCCCTGAATTGTTAGAGCTTGAAGGGCGCTCCGACCTCAACTGCGGCGAAGTATAAGATATGGCTGGCGGCAGCGGCAAGTTATCGCGTTGCCCAGCTCTGGAGCAACTGGCCAAAGCCATCCTTGCACTCTCTTGCCGCCGGCCCGGTTATGATAGGCAGAGCAGCAACAACCAGTTTTCAAGAAGACGGGCACACAGATGTTAGGGGCGCGTGGCGACGAAATGCCGAAGTCACGCGCTGCTTGAAGCCACGGCCCAAATCATGGCTTGCTCCCTCAATGTTCTTCTCCCTCACCCGAAGAAGAAGATAGCAGGCTATGGAGAGCTTTGCGCCACCACCCAAATATTGGCAGTATGCTGAAGATCCGTAGGCTGAGCATTGTTCGGAAGCGCAGGAGGATAAGATGAAATTCGGCGTGCAGTTTTTCCCCGACGTCAAGCCGCAAGAGAAATCGGCGGCCGATTATTTTCGCGAGTCGCTGGCTATCGTGGAAGCCGCCGAACCGCTGGGTTACACCCACGTGCGCACGGTGGAACATCATCTGCATTTCTATGGCGGTTACAGCCCCAATCCTGTCGTCTTTCTGGCCGCCGCTTCGCAGCGCACCAAACAGGCACGCCTGATTACCGGGGCGATCATTCCGGCCTGGAATCACCCGCTCAAAATGGCGGGCGAAATTGCGATGCTGGATGGGATCTCGGGCGGGCGTCTGGAGGTGGGTTTCGCCCGCGCCTTCCTGCCGCACGAATTCACCGCCTTCGGCATCTCTCCCGACGATTCCATCGCTCGCTTTCGCGAAGGGATGGAACAGGTGGATTTGCTGCTGCGCGAGGAGAACGTCACCCATCACGGCCGTTTTTATAGCTTCGACAACGTGACCGTGCTGCCTCGCCCCACCCAACGTCCGCGCCCCAAGTTTTTCGTCGCCGCCACCACCACCCCGGAATCCTTTCAATGGGCCGGAAAGATGGGCTATTCGCTGATGTCAAATCCGGCCGCGGGGCAAACGATGCGCGAGCTGATCGGCATCTACCGCCAAGCCTGGCGCGAGGCAGGCCATGCCGGCAACGGCGAAGTGATGCTGGCCTTTCACATGTTCGTCGACCGCGACGGCGCGCGTGCCCGCCAGATCGCTAAGCCCCACGTCGAGGCCTACTTCGAGGGTATCTACGACGCCACCCGCAAATGGAGCGAGGGCTTCAGCTCCAAGGATTATCGCGGCTACGGCGAAAAATCGCAGCGCATGCGTACCCAGAGTTTCGAATCGATGGTGGAATCTGGCAACCTTTTCATAGGCTCGCCAGCGGAGGTCCGCGATACCATCGCGCGGTTCAATGAAAATGTTGGGGGCTTCGAACACGCTTCGCTGCAAATCAACTTTCACACCCTGCCCGCCGCCGACGCGATGCGCTCATTGGAGCTCTTCGCCAAGGACGTGATTCCAGCGCTGGCTTAAGCGATGATCGAGGCCCTGTATCGCTCGGCCGGCCATCTGATTCGCCGTGCCCATCAGGCTCACGACACGATCTTCGGCGAGGTGGTAGCGCGCTTTGATATCACCTCGCCCCAATATGCCGCGCTGCTGGCGATCGCCGAGTTTCCGGGCCTGGAACAGGGCACCCTATCCGAACTTATCGCCTACGATCGTTCCACTATTGGCGGGCTTATCGACCGCTTGGAGAGCAAGCGTTTGGTGCGCCGCACCATCGGCCTTCGCGACCGCCGTACTCGCCTGCTGAGCCTAACTCCCGCCGGAGCCGCAATGCTGCGCAAGCTGCGCCAGCAGACCCCTCGAATTCAACAGCGTCTGCTGGCCGCGCTGTCTCCCTCGGAATGCGAGCTGTTCCTTGAGATGTTGGGGCGCGTGGTCAACATCAGCCGTTCCCTGGAGCGTCTGCCGGCCTGCGCGGGCAGCTCGGGCGAACTATCGCGCCATCGTGACGAATTAGCGGCCGAAAATGGCGCCCTCAGCCGCCCGCGGCGCCGCCGTGCTCAGCAAGCCGGGTTGAACTCCTACTCAGAATCTAAATCCTGCCTGGCGCGGGCACGCGGCCATTCCAGCAGCAGGCCGACGGCGGTCACCATGCCTACCAACTCTATCAGCAGACCGAGGTAGAATCCCGGACTGCGATAGACCAGTTCCACGGTTTGCCCGCCGGGTTGAAGCTGCACTCCGAGCAGACCACCGACTTCCACGATTTCACCGCGACCACGCGCAAGACGCCATCCCGGGTAGTAGTTTTGGTTGATGAGCAGCCGTTCGGAGCCGGTGGGGTTGACGACAAAAGTCAAGGCATCAGGCGACCAGCGCAGCAGGCGCAAGCTACCACCGCGGCCGGTCAATTGGTATTCGCCGTCGTATCCGACCTGGTTATAAGCGGTAACGTGCGAAGGGAATACCGTGTATTCGTAGCAATTGGCCACGCCCAGATTGGCCCAATTAAACGGCAGCATCAGTTGGGAGGATGGCGCCAAAGCTTGGCGGAATTGCGCGCCGATCGCGGCCGCCGGGGCAGGGGCCGAACGATCAAAAATGTGAAAGAAGTTGACGCTGCTGACATGGCAGTCGTCCACCGTCATCACAATCAGCAGCAGCGGCAGCAGCCCGCGCGCGCTGCCGCTCACCAACCGCTGCGCGCCGCATCCGACTACCATCCCGAGCGCCAGGGTGAGCGGAATTAAAAAACGTGGCGCCACCATTTCGGAAGACAGTGCCGGCAAGTAGTGGATAAGCACCCATGGCGCCCAGCGGCCGAAGGCCCCCATCGCCAGACTGAACAAAACGATTGTTATCGCCAACCACGCGACGCTGCGCCGCCAGGCGCCGACAACGCCGACGATAAACAGGATCAGCGCGGGCAGGCCGACATAAGCGCCATACTCGTGAAAGCCCCAGCCTGGCGCCGGGCGATATAAATCCTGGTTGCGAGAAAACATTGCGCTCAGGAGCAGATAAGGAGAATAGACCTCGCTTCCGATCGGCGGACGGGGATGGCGCACCATCAGATCGATGGCGGGCAGCAGTTTGGGGGCGGCAAACAGGCAAGCAAACAGCAGCATCAAGCAAAAAAATCCCAGCGGTTTCACGCTGCGCATGGTCAACACGGCGGCCGACGTCATCAGGCCCGCGGTTACCACCGTAAACGTGAGCGGGTGAACCCCGCCTTCGCCGAGCATCAACGCCAGCAGCAAAGCGCCCGCGATGGCTCCGGCAGGGCGTTCCTGCGCGCAGGCAAACCACAAAACCGCCAGCACCCAGGGCAGATAGGCGAAGGGCAGAAAGACCACATGGCCGGCCGCCAAGTGAAGCGCGAACCATGAGCTACCGGCGTACGCCAGAGCGGCGCTAGTACCACCCCATACCCCCAGTCCATAAACCCGAGCCAGCACGTAGGCGCCCGCCATCGCAATGGCCAGATGCAGTGGAATCGCCAGGTAGGCGCCCGCAACCGGACCGAAAAGCAGATCGAGGACGATAAAAGGGGTCAGGAAGGTCGACTCTGGATTGCCTAAAAGCGGCATCCCACCGCATTTGTAGGGCGTCCAAAAAGGAAACTGATGGTATTTGGCCAGCGCCTGATAGATAGCCCAATGCTGCTCAAGAAAACGGTCCCAATCCAGGGTCAAACTCACCTGATTGAGCCGCCCCCACAACGGATGGCAATAAAAGGCGGCGAACAAGAGACTGCCGGCGCCAACCGACAGAATTTCCCAGCCGCGAGGATAACGGCTACGCAGCGGTGAGCTCCAAGCCACTGCGCGATCGACAAGAGTGCCGCAATAAGCAAACACCGCGCGCAGGTCAGCGAGTAAAGCATTGGCATTGTCGAGCGGTTCGGACGGTCCGTGCTCGCGCACTGGTAACGCTGGGTCTTCCACCCTCCACAGCGCCCAGGCCAGTACAACGGTCAGGAGGGTAATCGCACTTCCGAGCAGGAAGTCGGAGCCAAGGTAGCGCAACACGATGGTATGGCGGCCACGGGTCATTTCGATCGCCAACAAGCCTTGCAAACTGCGCAACCTCCCCTGCCCCTGCCATAGCCGCCAGCCGCCGTCATAGTTTTGGTTGATCACCAGGATGGCGTGGCCCAGCGCGTTGACCTGATAGCTGAGCACGTTGGGACTCCAACGCAGCAATCGCACCTGCCCGGGGCCCAGCAGGTACTGTTCGCCGCGATAGTTTTGTTGGTTGAAACCCAGTGCTTGAGTGGTGAACCAAGTGTATTCGTAGCAGCTCACCGCACCCAGGTTGGCACGGCCAATCGGGAACATGCTGTAAGTCGAGGCCTGATATTGGCGAAAGATTGGGGAGGCCTTAATCGGTGGGTCTTGAGCGTCGAAGATATGAGCCAGATCGGGTGACGCCACCACCCAGGCGTCGACGATTCCAACGACGATGAGACAGGCGGACAACAGGCGACCGGCGCGCCAACGTGCGAGCCACTCCACGCCGTAGGCAGCCAGCGCGGCGATCGCCAGCGTGAACGGCATCGCGAAGCGCGAGGGGACGCGCTCGGAAGAGTAAATCGGCAAGCGATGAAGCAGACTCCAGGGCGAGTATGGGACGAAATCGCCCAGCATCAGAAGGAATACGATTAGCGCGACAAACCACCAGATCTTTACTCCGCGCTGGCGCCAAGCCGCCACACTGGCCAGCGCCAGGAACGGAAATACGCTCACATAGGCACCGTATTCGTGAAAGCCCCAGGGTGCGGCCCATGGCCGGTAATTATCCTGATTGCGGGAAAAGAGCGCGGTTAGCAGAGTCCGTATGTGGTTGACGTCATAGGACTCCCAAGGGCGCGGATGGCCGAGCATGGTGTGCGCGGCAGGCAGTAACTTGATCGAGGCAAACCCGGTTGTAAACAACCCGATCGCGAGCAGTGAGAGCAGCGGTATCAGCCGCCGCTCCACCAGTGCCATCGCAAGCAGCATCACTCCTACCATCACGCCCGCCTGGCTGAGCGAATAGATGCCCCCTTCGCCCAGAATCAAGGCACACAGCGCTCCGGCGACCATCGCCGGAGTCAGCCGATCGGTGCGCGCGGAGCGCCAAGCACAGGCCATCACCCAGGGAAAATAGGCGGCAGGCAAAAAGACGACATGCCCTTCAGACAAATGGAGATAGAGCCATGAACTGGCAGGGAAAGCCGAGCCAAGCGTAATCGCCGCCAACCAGCCTAGGCCCAAGGTGCGAGCCAGGAAATAGCCGCCCACCCAGGCCACGGCGATGTGCAGTGGAATTTCCAGGTGCAAACCGGCGACCGGCCCGACTAGTAGCTGAAGCAGGAAGAAGGGAGTCAGAAAGCCCGACTGCGGGTTGCCCAGCATCGGCATACCGCCGCATTTGTACGGGTTCCACAGCGGGAATTGATGAAAATGAAGTACCTCGTAGTAGGGCACCCAATGCAGCTCAAGAAAGAAGTCCCAATCGAAAGCGGCGCCCGGTATGAACAGACGGCCCAAAAGTTCGTGGCTAAAGAATGCAGCAAAGGCTAGGGCCGTCAACGTCACCAGCGCGTATTCCCGCAGCAGTTTCTTCCCGGAGCTGGTCACGCCGAATAACGCCGCCGTGCGAACGCGCGGCTTAACTCAGCTACAGGTATGGGTTTGGCGCATTCAGGAAAGTAAAAAATTTATCTTCTGGTGGGCCTTTAGTGACGCTCATGAGCCTCCAGGCGCCGGTTGCGAGTCAGCCCCCAACGACAAGCTGGTTTGTCAGTGATTAACCCAAACTCGCAGCAGTGGAAGCGAGGATCGCAACCACACGCCAAGCGACGTGAGTGATAAGGATAAGGATGACCCTCGTCAGTTATCGCTTCTCGGCGCACGTTAGGCGATCCGTTCTGCAAAATCCGACGCATGTAGCAGGAACCGATATATTCGGGAGACATCCCGCGGTACGAATCAAATGTCGAGGGAACCGTTCGCGAAGTTCCAAATGCTCAGGTGACCGCCCAGCCTGCTTGGCCAACCACGCTTCCCTGATCAGCGAACTCTTAGAGAAAGAATAGGCAGGGGGTTTTTATTAGAGCATGCCGCGGGCGTAAGCGAGGACTTCCTTCAACTTTTGAGCACGACCGATCAATTCGAGTCGCCGGGGGCCGCGAGCCTGCGCCATTTGGACTTGAGCAAGCTCTAGATTGATCTCAATAAGCTCGACCGCGCGCGTCAGAGCCTGCCGCTTTTGCTCTGCGGCGTGGCGCCGGCGGGCACGGCGAACTTCCGCCAAATCGATTAGCTTGCCCATCGCTCGCCTCGAATCCCAACCGCGCTTAGCGAATAGCGCGGCCAGTGCGCTGCTTGCGCTCGATCGTCTCGCGGCCGCCCTGCGCAAACCAATTAATTTGACGAGCTATCCCCGACAGGATATCGACCTCGCGCGAACTCAGCCCGGCGCGCCCGAACAGCGCGCGCAAACTGGCCATGATGTGCTCGGGATGGTCAGCGGGCAGGAAGCCGATCGCGATCAGCGCCCGCTCCAGCCGCGCCAGCATCGCGGCGCTGTCGGGCCAGGGCGCCAACCTCGCGGATCGCGCCTGTGGTGGGTCCGTGTCGCGGCGCGCCATGAACAGCTCCCAGGCGGTGACCATCACGGCCTGCGCCAAATTGAGCGAGGGATATTCGGGCGCAGTTGGAATCACGATCAAGCGCTGGCAAAAGCTAAGTTCGTAATTGCTTAGGCCATGATCCTCGGGACCGAATACGACCGCGACCCGCTCGGCAAGCACGCTTAACTCGGCCGCGACTTGGCGCAGCGGCTGGGCCGGGGCGCGGTCACCTCCGAAACGGCAGGTCGTGCCCAGCGCCAGAGTGCGGTCTTCTAGCGCCGCCGCCAGATCCGGGTAGCGCCGCGCGCGCTGTAGAATATCGCGGCCGTGAACCGCCATCTCGGAGGCCACCCGGTCCTCGCCGGCCGCCGGGGCCACTAAGCGCAGATCGGCAAACCCCATGTTCTTGAGCGCCCGGGCAGCGGCGCCGATATTGCCGGCGCTTTTGGTCCGCACCAGGACAAAGGCCATCTGCTCTGCTTGGGCCATTGCAGCTATTATATATCCATCGCAGGCGGGTTGAGAGCGACCCGTCCTTGCAGGGAGCGAGAAGCACAGGCGCGATGAAAATAATCTCCTTCGGCGATATCCACATGGCGACCCGCAACCTGGCTCGGATGGATGCCCAGATGGCCGACACCGAGCTGATCGTAATCTCCGGCGATCTGACCAATTTCGGCGGTCCCACGGAAGCCGCCAGCGTATTGCAGGTTGCCCGCCGCGCCTGTCCGCACTTGCTCGCCCTGCCCGGCAACCTGGATCGGCCCGAGGTCATCTCTTATCTCGAGCAGCAGGGGGTGGCGCTGCATGGGCATGGACAAATAATTGACGGGGTGGGGATCTTCGGTTGTGGCGGCTCCAACCTTACCCCTTTTCACACCCCTACCGAGCTGAGCGAGGAGGAAATTTACGACACCTTGATGCGCGGCTGGAAGGAGCTGCGGAATTATCGGCCCGCTTTGATGGTTTGCCACACCCCGCCCTACGCAACCAAGTGCGATCGGTTGAGCAACGGCACCCCGGTCGGTAGCAGCGCCGCGCGCCACTTTATCGAGGAGTTTCAGCCCGAAGTTTGCATCTCCGGCCATATCCACGAATCGGCCGGAGTGGATTACATCGGCGCCACCAAGGTGCTCAACGCCGGCCCTTTCAAGGGTGGCGGATATATCGTGGTGGAAGCTGCCGACGGCCGGCTGGACGCCCGCCTGGAGTTCCTTTAAGGTGCCGGCGGTGTCGCTGGCGCAGCAATCGATCCAGGTTTACGCGGGCAAGATCCGGCATGGGCGCTGGTTCATCATACGCAGTCTGTGGCCGCTGACCCGCCGCTTCATCCTGCGCCGCACCGAGGGAAAGTAACTGAAGATGCTCAAGGTGGTTTTCTTCGACGCCGCTGGGACTCTGTTCGACGCTCGCCGGGCGGTGGGCGAAAGTTACGCCGCGATCGCGCGCGAGTTCGGCGTCCAAGCCAGTGGGCGCGAGGTCAGCGCGGCTTTCCGCAAGGTCTTCGCCCAGGCGCCACCCCTGAGCTTCGGTCCCCACCATTCGCCCGCTCGGCTACGCGAGCTGGAGCGTCAATGGTGGCACGAGCGGGTGAGCGAGACTTTCGCCGGCCTAGGTCAATTTAGTAATTTTGAAGCCTACTTTGCGTGCCTCTTCGCCTACTTCGCTGATTATCGCAACTGGATGGTTCACCCAGGCGCGTTCGAAACTTTGCGCGCCTTGCGCGAGCAAGGTTTGGAATTGGGCGTGGTGTCAAACTTCGATTCGCGTCTGTATACGATCCTGGAGGGACTTGGCTTGGCCGAGTATTTTCACTCCATGACCATCTCGTCAGCCACCGGCGCGGCCAAGCCCGACCCCGAGATATTTCGGGCCGCGCTGGCGCTCCATCAGGCCGCCCCAGACCAGGCCATGCACGTTGGTGATTCGTCGGCGCTGGATATCGTGGGCGCCAAGGCCGCCGGGCTAGAAGCAATCTTGTTCGCGCCGGACGCGGGCCACAGCGCCGCACGACTGAGTCGATATCGACCCGACATTCAGGTCCGGGCGTTGCCGGAAGTGGCGGAATATGTGCGCCGGCGCGACCGCGAAATTCGCTTCGGAGGGCAGACCGCATCATGAAGGGCCAATCGCGCCTCACGACGGCGGATTCCGATCCCGCCGCCATTAAGCGTATCCATCACGTAGGCTTGGCCGTCGCCGATCTGGAGCAGGCCTATCGCTTCTGGCGCGACGCGCTAGGGCTGGAGCTGATGCGCGAAGCGGTCCTTGAGGAGCAGGACGTCAGGGCGGCACTGTTGCGCCTGGGAAGCAGTCGGATAGAGCTGCTTCAGCCACGCTCGAACTCGGGCGCAGTGGCTCGCTTTCTTGCCCGCGGCGGTGGGTTGCATCATATATGCTTTGAGACCGGAGACATCGAGGGCGCGATGGCGCGAGCGCGCAAACTTGAACTACCCTTGCTTGATTCGAGTCCGCGCCAGGGGTTGGCCGGCCGGATCTGTTTCCTACATCCCAGCGCCACTCATGGCGTGCTAATCGAATACGTGGAGGAGTGAGATTATGCCAATCTACGAGTACCGGTGCCGCGATTGTGAGCACGAATTCGAAATTTTCGTAATGGCCAGCGCCCCGGCGGCGGCCTGTCCCGATTGCGGCAGCGAGCAACTGACGCGCGAGTTGTCCTCCTTCGCTTCGCATGCCGAACAGAGCAGCAGCGGCAGCTATGAGGGCAGCGGCCCAGTGGGCGGCGGCGGATGCTGCGGGGGCGCCTGCGGCTGCGGCCATTAAGTCACCGCCCGCGCGACTCCCACTACGAAATTGCGGCGCGCTGGGTGGCGCCCTGCGCCCGGACTTTAACCTCACGTGGTAAACGAAGCGCTGCGACAAGCCGTCCAAATCCCGTGTGAGCAATTTCCTTCTCGCGCATTCTGGCCCGCAACGGAACAGCAAGACATGCTGAAAGCCCACACCCCCGCCAGCTTTTCTTATAAAAGGCTCGGCAAAAGGAGCTTCCTGCCCGTGAGATTTACGAGCCCGGCGAGTGAGGACACCAACTGCTGGACAAAATCGGCCCGCCGTTCGATCGCCCTTGGCCTCCTGCTCCTGGCCATCGCGACGCCGGCGGCGGCGCAATTTCGGCCCTGGCCCAGTCCGCTGCCCCCTGCCCCGGTTTGGGGTGCAGCCGACGAGCATCAAGTCTGGCGCGATGCTGGTTGGTGGTGGCAGCATCGGCCCGCCTGGGTCCGCGCTCACCATCCGGAATGGTGGGGCGATTTTGACGACGACCACCTGTGGCATCCCGCCACCTGGTGGTGGGACAATCAGCCCGATTGGGCTCGCCTGCATCATCCCGAGTGGTGGGGTGATTTTTACAACCACGCGTGGTATCCGGCAACTTGGTGGTGGCAGTATCAACCCGACTGGGTGCGTCTGAACCATCCCGGATGGTGGTGCGCACCGTACCAAGGGACGTGGTACCCGGCGGGTTGGTGGTGGCTATTTCAGCGCGCCGCGATGCTCGCTAACCATCCCGACTGGTGGGGCTATCCCTCCGGCGGAGTGTGGTATCCAGCGGGCTGGTGGTGGCAGTACCACCCTGATTGGGTGTGGCAGAACCATCCTGATTGGTGGGGTGACTTCGACGACGACCACATCTGGCATCCCGCCGCATGGTGGTGGCGCTTCCATCCCGATTGGGTCCAGGCCAACCATCCTGAATGGTGGGGCGACTTCGACCGCGATCGCATCTGGCGTTCCGATAGCTGGTGGTTCGCGCACGATCCGCAGTGGGCCGCGGCTCACCATCCCGAGTGGCAGGGGGATTTCGACCGCAATCACGTCTGGCGCGATATCAATTGGTGGGCGCAGCGAGATCCAGCTTGGGCCGCCCAGCATCATCCCGAATGGCGCCAGGCCATGGCACGCTCGCTGGAACAAATCCACGCCCAGCGTCAGACGATGCTCTCGCGGTTAGGAACGGCACAGGTCAACCTCAGCGAGCTGGCGGGCGCCAACCAGCAACGATTGCTTGAGCGCCAGGGACAGGTCCAGATTGCTCGCCTACAGAATCAGCGAGCGGGCGAGATGAAGTCCTTGGAGGAACGGCACGCGCGCGGCGCGATCCGCGGCGCGGCTGCACTTAGCACCGAGTACCAACACGAACACCAGGTTGCCGGTTTGCAGCATCAATACCAGGCCCGGATGCAGAACGCCGAGCGCCAGCAAATGCAGCGTCAAGAACAGGCGATGCGACGAAACCAGGCCGAGCGCGAAGCTTTGCAGCGTCAGCATGTCGCGCAGGTTCACAATCTGGAGCGCCAGCACGCAGCGCAGGTAGCCAACTTTGACCGTCAGTTTCGAGGCGCTCCCGCGCGTGGCCACCAGCGGGACAATCATCAGGGCAATCCCGGTGGTCATAGGCCCCACTCGCGTTAGCTTGCCGACGCGGAGAGGGCTCCGTGCGCGCCTGACCGAGGTCACGGCATTACCGCGCGAACGGGGACAAATGGCAACGGCGATTAGTCTAGCTTGCGCCAGGGCATCGGCGCTGTCAGGGTGAAATCCACGGAAATGTGCACCCTGGCGATTTATTTTCAGGTTTTTCCGACCCGCCCGGTGGTAGTAGCCGCCAATCGCGACGAGTTTCTGGACCGCCCCGCGCTGGCGCCCACCGTTCTCAACCAGGCGCCGGTCATCGCCGGCGGTAAGGATTTAAAGGCCGGCGGAACATGGCTGGCGATAAATCAGTTCGGGATGGTGGCAGGTCTGCTCAATCGGCGCTCTTCTACTGCCGCCGATCCAAGCCTGCGCTCGCGCGGCCAACTCTGCTTGCAGGCGCTGCACCATGCCGACGTGGAACAGGCCATCGCCTATGTTACGCGCCAGGATCCGAACGCCTACAATCCCTTCAACCTGCTAGTGGCCTCGCCGCGCGTCGCGGTGGTAGCCGATAATCGCGGCGGGCGGATACGGGCGACGCGGCTTGCGCCGGGGATGCATCTGCTGACCAACCTGGACGTGGATGACTTCGAATGTCCACGGATAAGCGCCGCCTTTGAGCGCTTTCGTGCGCTATGCCAGGAGCCCGCCCTGGGCGATCGCGGCGCCGAATTGCGCGCGCGCTTGGCCACTTTGCTAGCCGATCATTCCACCCAGCTCGATCCGCGCTCCAATCGACCCAACGCGCTGTGCCTTCACGGTGATAAATACGGTACCCGCTCCTCCAGCATCATCTCGATCGGTGCGTCAGGCGCCAGCGAGCATTATTTTGCCCCCGGCCCCCCCTGCGTGAACGTCCACACTCGCGTCTTAATCCATGAACTACCGGCGCTTGCTTCCTCCGAGGCCGCTTAGGCCAACAGCATGCCACCGTCCACGGTCAGGGTGGCACCGGTAACAAAGTCGCTGCCCTCGCAAAATAACAGCACGCCGTTGACCACGTCCTGGGGTGTGCCCAGCCGCTTTACCAAGGTGCCCGCGGCCAAGCGAGTCAGGACTGGCGGTGGATAATCTTCGGGCGGCAAGACCGGGCCCAAGGCGAGGCAATTGACCTGAACCTGAGGCGCCAACGCCTTGGCCAGGGCACGAGTCAAACCGACCAGCCCGCTCTTGGACACACTGTAGGCAAAATAGTCGGTAAAGGGGCGAACTGCGGCCAAATCGCCCAGATTGACGATTTTGCCCGCGCCCGCCCGGCGCATCAGCGGAGCGGCAAACTGAGCGATGAAAAAGGGCGCCTTTAGGTTGACGTTGAAGTTGCTATCCCAATCGCGCTCGCTGATCTCGTTCATCGGCTTGCGGCTGAAGACCGAAGCCGAATTGATCAGCAGGTCGAGGCCGCCCAACTCGGCGTCGATCCGCGCGACCATCGCTCGGATCTCCGCGACCCGCTCCAGGTCGGCGTGCAGCGCCAGCGCCCGCCCACCCGCGCCATTGATGGTCGCCACCGTGGCTTCTGCCTGTGCCGCCGAGTGATTGTAATGTACGGCCAATTGGGCACCGCGCGCGGCCAGCGCCAACGCGATCTCCTTGCCCAGGCGGCGCCCGCCGCCGGTAACCAGCGCGACTTTGCCCTTGAGATCCATAGCCACCGGTCGCGCCTACACGCGTTTTCCTCAGAGCGTTTCCTGCAGACGGCGCAGCAGGGCGAGATTATCTGAATGGCCGGTCTTGCTGGCGATTACGTGACCGAGGATCGGCCGCCCCAGAAGATAGAGATCACCAATAAGATCGAGTACCTTGTGGCGGGCGAATTCATCGGGAAAACGCAGCTCAGTATTTACCACCCGTTCGTCATCAACCAGGATCACGTTATCCAGTCGCCCGCCGTTAGCTAGTCCCATCGCCGACAGCTTGCGCATCTCGGCCACAAAGCCGAAGGTCCGCGCGGGCGCAACCTCGCGTAGGTAATCCTGAGGCTCGTGCAGTTCGAAGTGCGCGTGTTGCGTACCCACCGGCGCTGGATAGACCAGGGTGTAATCGACGATCAGATGGTCGGCGGGCTCCAGCCGGATATATTCTTGGCCCACCCCCTCGCGCCCCACCGTAATCGGCCGTTTGACCGCGATAGGCTCGACCGCGGCGGCCTGTTCCTTGATGCCAGCTTCGCCCAACAAGCGGCAAAATTCCTGCGCCGACCCATCCAGAGCAGGGACTTCGCCCTGGGCCTTGACCAGTAGATTGGTGATCCCCAGCCCGTGCAGAGCCGACATCAGATGCTCGATGGTGCGAACCACGAAATCACCGCGCGACAGGGTGGTGTTGTAGCCGGTGTCGCTGACGTGCTCCAGGCGGGCTGGAATGGTGACGTCGCCCGAGAGCGAGGTAAAGGCGATACCGCTATTGGGCTCGGCTGGATAAAGAATGACGCCGGTCTTAAGCCCGCTGTGCAAGCCCTGTCCGCCGACCACCATCGAACTGGCCACCGTGCGCTGCGCAATCGCGCCCCGCGCCAGCCGCCCCATGCGCGCCGGCCGAGTTAAGACTGCCCCCTCTCCCTCGCTGGGAAGCGGCGCTCCTTCGCCGCCCAGGACCCGCCCAACCGAGGCCAGCAAGCCGCTCAAGGAAAATGGCTTTTCGATAAAATCCGCCGCTCCCAGCTTGGTGGCGGCCACGGCGCTGGTAATGTTGCCGTGGCCTGAAATCATGATCACGTCGGTGGCCGGCGCGCACGCCTTGATTCGGCGCAGCAACTCGATTCCGTCCAGATCGGGCATCCAGATGTCCAGCAGGATTAGCCGGGGATGCTCGCGCGCGACGATGTCCATCACGGCCAGCGCGCTGCCGGTATCCAGCACCCGGAAGCCTTCGTCGGACAGAATGCCGCGCAGCGAAGAGCGGATTCGCTCTTCGTCGTCCACCACCAAAACAGTTTCCACGTTAGGCAAGCCCTTACCGGTCCGGCAGGCCAGTTGCGCGTCGCTTTACTAACCTACCAAGCGCGCAAACTGCTGTTCTTTTACCGCAAATTCCAGGATGAATCTACTTCCGTGAGGATGGCGCCCGCGCACGCGGACAAAGCCATGATGATCCGAGACAATCGCCGACACAATCGCCAGTCCCAGGCCGGTACCACCCAGCTTGGTGGAAAAGTAGGGCTCGAAAATTCGCGCCGCGAACGCGGGAGCGATGCCCGGCCCGTTGTCGGCCACCTCCATGGTCACGATTCCGCTGGCAGGCTCCAGCGCAGTGCTGACCTCGATGCGGGGGGGCTCGCCGTTGCGCTGCTCGCTCACGGCCGCCACCGCGTTGTCGAGCAGGTTGACCAACGCGCGCTTGAGTGCCTCGCGATCGATAAGAATCGAGGGCACGGCGGGCTCCAGGCGGCTGACGAATTCTACCTCGGGCCAGGCCTCGCGAAAGTTGTGCACCACTTCCTCCGCCAGGGCATTGAGGTCCCCGGGCACAGGATTGAGCTGCGGCATGCGGGCAAAGGCGGAGAATTCGTTCACCAGGCGCTTCAGATCCTCTACCTCGCTGATGATCGTGCGGGTGCACTCCTCCACCAGCGCGGCACTCAAGCCGGTAGCGAGCTGGCGGCGGATGCGCTCGGCGGAGAGCTGGATCGGTGTAAGCGGGTTCTTGATCTCGTGGGCAATGCGCCGGGCTACTTCGCGCCAAGCCTCCATGCGTTCTACCTTGGCGATCTGACTTACGTCTTCGAAAAATAGTACTGCGCTCAGGCGTTGGTCACCCTCCTCGCCCAGCGCGCTGGCGGTGACCATCAGCTCGCGCCCACCCTGCTCCTCCAAGGTGACCGCGCGCGGGCCGCCGCGGGCAGGCAACTGCCCCAGCAATTGCGAGAGCTCGCGCACCAGGGAGGGGGCAAAGACCTGGGCGTAAGGTCGTCCGACCACGGCATGAGCGTCGACCTCAAGCAAGCCCTCGGCACAGGGATTGATGGTGGTGACCCGCCCTTCGTGGTCGAGCGCCACCACCCCGGCGGAGACATTGCGCAGCAAGGTTTCGGTATAGAGCCGGCGCCGTTCCAGCTCGGCTCTGGAGGCGCGCAGATCGGTGGTCATTTGATTGAAGGAACGCACCAATTGCCCGATTTCGTCGTCGGATACCGCCGCGATTTCGTAGTAGAGGTCGCCGGCGGCGACGGCGTGAGTGCCCTCGGCCAAAAGCTTGATCGGGACGGTGATGCCGCGCGCCAGGTAAATTCCAAACCAACTCGCGAGTAGCACCACCACCAGCCCGATCATCGCCAGGGCGAGCAGGTAGTTGCGTAGAATGGGCTGTTTCAAAGCTCGCAGCTGGACAAAATCCTCGAAGCTGTTGGAGACCGCCGCGACCCGCTTAGCCAAGCTGCGCGGGATGTAGTAATCCACCACTACCGCGCCCAGCACCTTGTCGGCCTCGGGGGAAACATAGATCGGCGCGGTCCCGCGGATCACGTCGGAGCGGCCGAAGGTGTCCGTGCGGCTGACCGCGTTACCGGCCAGAGTTCTAGTCAACAATGGGGAATCGGGCGAGACCCCGATTCCGGTGGGTATACGCGAGCTGAAGGAAATCACCAGGAGCTGGCGCCCCGGCGAAAAAACTTCCACCGTCCCCAGGTTGTATTCCTGCTGCTTGGCGTTGACAAACTGGGCGAGGGCTTGGCGCTGGGCCGGCGCCAGCAGACCGCGCGCGCTGATTTGCTGGGCCAGTTCGCGGGCGTAATGAAGCGCGTTGTTCGCCGAATCCAGATAATAGGTCTTGGCGATGTCCAGCGAATTGTCCAACACTCGAGAGTACTCGGGGTTGAACCAACTGTTGATGTCGGTGCGCAAAAACGCCCCCGAGACGTAGAGCAGGAAGCCACTGGGCAGCATTGCCACCGCGATGAAACCCACTACCAGGCGCGCCTGCAGCTTGGAACCGATCAGGCCGCGGCGGCGCTCGAAGAAAACCTTGGCGATGTTGCGCCCGACCAAAAACATCAGCAACCCTAGGAGCAGGAAGCTGAAGTCGAACAGAACAATGACCACTAGGTTGGAGGGCAAGGAGGCTCGGCTGGTCAAAGCTGGCAGGCGGGTCTGTGCCAGCACGAACACCACCAGCAGGGCGGTGGCGATCGCGACCACCAGTAGTTCACGCCGCCGCCGCTTGTGGTCGGCCTCGCGTAGGAGTTGAGCGGGAGCCAGTGCCATGGTCGAAAAGTGCTTTTTCCTCCCGAGGCTAGCGCCCAAAGAGCATCCATAGCAGGGAGAGCAGAACGCTAATCAGGATACAGGTCCCCAAGGGGAAATAAAACGTGAAGCCCGAGCGCTGGATGTAGATATCCCCAGGCAATCGCCCCAGCCCCGGAATCTGACCCACACCCCATAGCATCGCCCCGCCGAGCAGCAATACGCCACCCACGAGCATCAGCCATTTTCCCATCGATGGCAACATCGCGATCGTCTCATGCCGAAAATTTCATCTAGAACTTTAATAAATAGCCGGCCCCACACGTGCCGATCCATCCCCAACTCGGAAGTTTAGCCTGACAATCCCCTCATCCGCGGCGGCACCCGCCGCCCATGGAGGTCAGCGCGAGCAAAGACGTTCTTGTCCGCGTCGTTCGCACAGCAGGTTCGGATGAGCGGTACGGCGCCCCCTGCCGGCGCCGATGCTAGACGTGAGCGTGACTCTTGGCCACCTCCTTGGCTTCGCGGCTTTCTTTGATTAACTTCTCCGCGATTGGCGCGGGCACTTCCTCGTAGTGCGAGAACTGCGACTCAAACGAGCCGCGCCCAGAGGTAATCGAACGTAGATCGGGAGCGTACTTCAGAATTTCCGCCATCGGCACCAGCGCTTTGATTAGTTCCGAATGGCCCTTGCTTTCCATTCCTAGCACCTTGCCGCGCCGCGCGTTGAGATCGCCGATCACATCGCCCAGGCATTCGTCAGGGCAGCTCACCTCCAGGGCCATGATCGGCTCGAGCAGGACCGGATGGGCTTTTTCAAGTGCCGCTTTAAGTCCCATCGAGGCCGCGATCTGGAAGGACATGTCCGAAGAGTCGACCGGATGCGAAGAGCCGTCATAAACTGTCACTTTAAGATCGACCAGCGGATTGCCGGCTAGAAAACCCTCGGGCAGAGTGTTGCGCACCCCTTTTTCAATCGAGGGGATGAATTGGCGCGGCACTGCGCCGCCCACCACCGCATCGACGAACTCGAAACCTGCCCCGCGCGCCAGCGGCTCGACCTTCAACCAGCAGTCGCCGTACTGGCCGCGCCCGCCCGATTGGCGTTTGTATTTACCCTGGGCTTCGGCCTTACCGCGAATTGTCTCCTTGTAGGGCACTTTGGGCGCCTGTAACTCTACCTCGACATTGTACTTGCGCTTAATTCGCTCGACCGCAACCTCGATATGGAGCTGGCCGGTACCCGACAGGATGATCTCGTGGGTCTGGGCGTCGCGATGCATCTCCAAGGCGGGATCTTCTTCGAGTAGCCGCGCCAAGGCCTGGCTGGCCTTTTCCTCGTCGGCCTTGCTTTTGGGGCGGATAGCGAAAGAAATCACTGGATGAGGATGCTCGGGTGGGGCAAACACAATTGGCGCCTTTTCTTCGCACAGGGTGTCGCCGGTGGTGGTCTCCTTGAGTTTGGCCACCGCCACGATCTCGCCCGCGACCGCGCTGGCCAGTGGCGTTTGTCGCTTGCCCTCCAAGCGCAGAAGCTGTCCCAGCCGCTCCTTGCTCTGGCGGCTGGAATTGAGCACCGCGCTATCGGAGTGAGCCTGACCCGAGATTACCCGGAAAATCGAAAGTTTGCCCGCGAACGGATCGAGCACGGTCTTGAACACCTGGGCAGCGAAGGGCGCATTGGGATCTGCCGCACGCGTAAGCGGCTCGCCAGTGTTCGGGTCGCGCCCCTGGCGCGGCGCGGCCTGAATCGGCGAGGGCAGCAATTCGACAATAGCGTCGAGCAACGGCCCCAGCCCCAGGTTGCGGCTGCCCGAGCCGCACAGCACGGGGACCAGCTTGCGGGCCAACACGGCCTGGCGAAGCGCGCTGCGTAAGGCCCCGTCCTCAATCTGCCCCTGCTCAAGGTACTGTTCCAGCAACTCGTCGTCGGTCTCCGCCACCGCTTCGCACAGCCGGGTGCGGGCTGCTTCGGCGGCCGCCAAAAGCGGGCCGCTCAGTTCCTCTTCACGCGGCTTGCCGCCGCTGTCGAAATAGCGCAGCGCGCGCATCGCCAAAAGGTCGATTACGCCGCCTAGCGTGTTGTCGGCGCCAATGGGCAAGGTCAAGGCGACCGCCTTGATGCCCATCCCGGAGAGATCTTCCAAGGCTCGCTCAAGGCTGCTGTTCTCCTTGTCAAGCCGGGAGACAAAGGCCAGCGCCGGCAAGCCCGCGGCAGTGGCCGCAGCCCAGATCTTCTCCGCCTCCACCTTCAGGTCGCCACTGGGACTAACCACCATCACTACCCCATCGACGGCCGACAGGGTGTTGGTGGTCTCAACCAAAAAGGGGGCGTAGCCAGGGGTGTCGGCCACGATGACGGCGGTTTTTTTCCATTCCAAGTGATGGAAGGCGGAATAGATGGAGACATGATGGGCCAGTTCTTCGGCTTCGAAGTCCATCACCGCGGTGCCATCGTCGGGCCGGCCCAAGCGGGTGAGCGCACCTGCGGTGAAGAGCGCAGCTTCCGCCAACTGGGTTTTTCCCGCCCCACCCTGACCGACCAGAGCGATAGTTCTCAAACGGCCAATTTCCTCCATAGGTGCCTCTCTTCGCTATGTGGAACACGGGCTTGAGAATTCTCGATTACAACTTTGTGACGCGATGCGCCAGCCTTTCCTTCCCCCCTCCTCCTGGCCGGCCAGCTAGCAGGCGCGCCGCAATGCTATTCCAGCATAACCTCGCCCGCCATCACCGCTCTAACCTCGCTGCCAGTATCCACGAGCAAGGCTCCTCTGTCGTCGATCCCCATCACCTGCCCTTGGATCGATGCCGCCCCTTCGCGTAGGCTGACCCGCCGTCCGGTCAAAACCGAATAGGTGCGCCAACGCGCTGCCATTGGTGCGAAGCCGTCTCGCTCCCATTCGGCCAAGCAGCTTGAAAGATGGCGTATCAAGCCGCCCAGGATAGCCGCGCGATCCCATTCGCGACCGGTTTCGATGCGCAGCGAGGTGGCAATCGGTAGCAGAGCGGGCGGGAGCTGCTCGCGTCTCAGATTGACGTTGAGGCCAAGTCCCAGCAGAACACAGGGCGCGCCGGTATCGTGGCCGATCACCTCCGCCAGTAATCCTCCCGCCTTGCGCTCGCCAAACCACAGGTCGTTGGGCCACTTAAGCCGTGGCGAAACCGAAACCACCTCGGCCAGCGCTTGTGCCATCGCCAAACCCGCCGCCAGGCTTAGCGACGGCAAGCGCGAGCCATCGAGTTGCGGGCGCAAAATCGCGGTCAAGTAGAGATTTACCCCGGGCGGAGAGAACCAATGATGGCCAGAGCGGCCTCGTCCCGAGCTTTGGCTCTCGGCGATCACCAACGTTCCGGCCGGCTGACTCTGGCGGGCCAGCTCAGCAGCAATGCGCTGTGTCGAATCAAGCCGAGGAAAATATAAGATTCGCCAGCCTAGGTCACCCGCCTGGCCGCGCTCTAGAGCACGGTAGGGATGGTGGGCGCAAGGCCGAGGTAGGGCAAAACTGACGATTTCTCCCAAGTCTTCAGCTACCTCCGCCATCGATGCGAGCAAGCAGCCAGTACTCGATCGTAGACCGCTTGCCGCCGCTTCTTTTGCAATACAGGCTAGCGAGTGGCGCCTTCAAGTTAAAAATTGCCACGTATAAGACCGTTTTTGAAACTTTAGAATAGCGTCAGACGGTCTAATTCATAATAAAAACCACAAAGTGCTGCTTGGTCTTTGAAAGACATCTAAGATCGCCGTGTCGAGCGTGGCGCACGCTTGAGTATTTACTCTTTAGCATAAGTAACCCTGTGGGATGCGCCAATGATCCGCGGCGGATCGTTCTTACTTGCCACAGGCCTGGAGAAGGGAGTCGATGATGTTGAAGCGACGAAGTGGGTTGATGGCAATTGCCATCACGATGGCGATGCTGTGCGGCTGCGCAGCGTCCGATCGCACACAGGCAATGTGGAAAGACGCAGCAATAGGCGCGGCGGCCGGTGGCGTAATCGGCTGCGGCGGAGCGGCCGGCACGGCAGCCTTGAACAACTCCAATCGGGCCGAAGCCTACGAAATCGGCTGCCCGACCGGCGTTGGGCTAGGGGCGATTATCGGTGGCGCGTATGGTTATCTGACCTACAAGCAGCCGCCGGCTCCCCCCGCTGCACCGGTCCCACCCCCACCACCACCGCCGCCTCCTGCACCGGCCCCGGTTCATGAGCGGATCATCCTTCGCGGAGTGCACTTCGACTTCAATCGCGCCAATATTCGTCCAGATGCAGTTCCGATCCTGGATGAAGCGATCGACATCCTGAAGCAGCATCCCAATGTCGATGTCCAGGTCAACGGCTATTGCGACGCGATCGGTTCGGCGGCTTACAATCTGCGCCTGTCGCAGCGGCGCGCCAACGCGGTCGCCGACTACCTAGAAAGCCACGGCATCCAGGCCAGCCGGGTAACCGCGCAGGGCTTTGGCAAGACCGATTTTGTCGCGCCCAACAACACGGCCGAAGGACGCGCCCAGAACCGGCGCGTGGAGTTGGTGCCGAGCAATCAGTAAACGCTCGGGCCACAGTGCGGCGTCGCCCCCATAGCCAGGCGCGGCGACGCCCCTCAACCGGGAGTGCCTCGTCTTAGCCCAAGGCGAGGCGCTCCCGGTCTGAGCGAATGCCGATATTGCTCAAATAACCCGCACCGCCACGCGACCTGTCGCCCTAGACATGGAGGCCGTGATGAGCACTGGATAGCAGGGTCAAGGCACAGGGGCGTAGCTGCGCAGGCCGGTGGCTTCGTCAATTCCCAGCATCGTGTTGAGATTCTGAATCGCCTGCCCGGCAGCGCCCTTGCCAAGGTTGTCGATCGCCGTGATCACTACCAGGGCCTGCGCGCGCGGCGCCAGCACGAAAGCGATTTCGCACTTGTTGGTGGCCCGCACATTGCGCAACTCGGGCAACTCGCCCTCGTCCAACAGGCGGACGAAGGGCGAGCCGGAGTAACAACCCTCGAAGGCGGCCCCAATATCCGCCGCCGTCACTCCAAGCCGAGGGCGCATAAAAATGGAGGTCAGGATACCGCGATTGACAGGCAACAGATGAGGCACGAACAGCAGCGCTACCTCGCCACCTACGGTACGCGCCATCTCCTGCTCCATCTCGGGGACGTGGCGATGGTTGCCCACCCGGTAGGGACGCAAGCTCTCGTTAACCTCGGCAAATAGTTGATCCAGAGCGGCGGCGCGACGGGCGCCAGTTGTACCCGATTTGGCGTCGATCAGAAGCGACGCGGGATCAACCAGCCCCTGCTGGAGCAGCGGCAGCGCGCCCAACAGCGCGCCGGTGGGATAGCATCCGGGGTTGGCAATCAGGCGGGCCCGTGCGATCTCGGCGCGATGGAATTCGGTCAGGCCGTAAACTGCCTCGGTAAGCAGCGCGGGAGCCGGATGCTCAACTCCGTAGGTGGCGGCGTAGCTGGCCGGCTGCGTGAGCCGGTAGTCGGCGGAAAGATCGATCACGCGCAGGCCACGCCGCAAAAGCTCCCCTATCAGCTTGGCCCCGACCCGTTCGGGCAGACAGGAAAGCACGATTTGCGCCCGCTCCGCGACGATTTCCAGCTGCATCGGCTCGAAGGCTGGCAGCTCCAGGCCGGCAAGATGGCGATGGACCTGAGCAACGGCACGGCCGGCGTAATGTTCCGAAGTGAGCAGGGTCAGCTCGACCCCAGGATGGCTGGCCAGTAGCCGCACGGTCTCGATACCCGAGTATCCGCTGGCACCTAGGATCGCGACATTGGCTTTACCCTGCATAGCCATGCGTTTAGTTCGTGACCCACCCAAGTAAGCTGGGCGGATTACACCATGAAATCGCGGCTTAAACCAGCCAGCCCGGCAGCCGCAGAGCAGAGGTTCAATCCCCTCTGGCGCCTCGACGCCTTGATGATCCAGCCCACCGAGCTATATAGGGTTGGCCGCGGGTAATAAGGTGATGGTTGGCGCGCGCTTGATTTACTTGGTCAGCCTGAGCGGGGTAGTGCTCGACGGCTTGGGCGGACTTTATCTGGCCTACGATCTGTTCGGGGCCGAGCGCGGCCTGCTACGCTTTCTCACGACCTGCATCACCTATGGCGTGGTCTTCCTGGCCGGTTACGGCCTACTGCTGGGCGGCTGGTTTGGATTGATGGGGTTGGTGGTCTCGGGTCCCGCTCTTGCCACCGAACATTGGCGCCACCAAAGCGGCCAACCGGAACCGGCCTGGGAAAAGATCATTTATGCGGCGTGCCGGGCTTGCAGTTTGGGCGTCGCTGGCTGGCTCAGCCTGAATCTGCGCTTCGGCTTAGGCTTCGCTTGTTTAGGCACCCTGTTGCTGTTCGGCGCTTACCAGATAAGCGGCGCAGCGGGCGAGCAGGTGCGGATCTTTTTGCGTCCCAAGCTCAGCGGCCGGGTAATCTTCAGCGGCAGCTCGCGCGGCCTGGCGTTGGGGCTCGCCGCGACGCTCAGCGCGACCTTGCTCAAGGAGCCACGCGCGGTCGCCTTGGGAATCCGGGTCGGAATCGTGGTGGCGGTCGTCAGTGCACTGGCCGGGACCCTGGGCCCCAGCGTCGAATGGTGGGCCCAGCAACTGCCGCCCCGTCGCTTGGGCGCTTACGGCGCTTTCCTAGTTCTGATCGGCTCTATCCTGCAGACCCTGCAGTACCTGCTCCCCTTGCTGTGGGGTGGCCGGAGTTGAGGAAGCGGATGAAAAGCTTAAACTTAATCCAAGGTTGCCGATTACAAGGTGACATGATAGCCGAGTTTGATCGAAGTATCGCCAAGGTGGGGTAGGTCTGGAGCAGGCGCTATTTTGCGCCGATGCTCCCTTGACGGCTTTCGCGATCGCGGGCTGAACGATGCGGAAGAAAGGTAAAGCTCATGAAGCATAGGCGATGGATAATTCCCTCAATCCTGGGAGTGGTTGCTGCCCTTTTCTGGTTAGCTGTCCACGGACATCGCGCCAGCGTGCTAGCGGCCACCGACAACGAGGCCGCGGCGACGGACGATATGCGGCCGGGGCTGGATTTCGCCTCGGTATTTGCGGCCGCGGGCGGCGGCCCGATTTCGCCCTGCCGCTCGATTGCCGATCCGTATCCGGCCTTCAACAGCGTGGCCTTGGATCCCAAGAACCACATTGCGGTGATAAGCGACAACGCGCTCAAGAGCGCGCTTATCTACGATATCAACGCGGGCGAGAGCTTCAGTAAAACGGCGATTACGCCCTACCTGTATCAGATTCGCGGCTTCGCTACTCATATTGCCTCGCCCGCCGGAGTAGCGGTGGATCCGGTCGCCAAGCGCTTCTACGTTGCTGATAACGATATCGGCGAGAGTATCGGCAACTTCCCCTACGGTGCGCGCGGCAATTATCCGGCGCAGTCGGTGGCGGTGCCGGTGGGCGCCTACGGGATCGGGCTCAGTCAGACTTACCATCAGTTCGCGGTCAGCGAGGAAGATCAGCCGCTGATCATGTTCTTCCGGATTGGCGCCAGCGGTGCCGAGCATCCCTTGCGCGAGATCCGCGGGCCCCACACCCAGATGGCGGACCCGCGCGGGCTGGTATGGGACGATACCAATCACGAGATCCTAATCGCCAATCAAGGGGCGTGGAATCGCGGCTATTGGGATCGCGATTGGAATGGCGGCGGCCATTATCAGCCGCCCTCGCTGGAGGCCTTTGCCGACAGCGGCAAGGGCGATGTCAAGCCTCTGCGCGTGATTCAGGGTTCGCGCACTCAGCTCAACTGGCCCTTCCAGATTGCGTTGGACCCAGTCCACAACGAGATTGCGGTAGCCAATCTAGGCGGCAATTCGGTGCTGGTCTTCAAGCGCACCGCGCAGGGCAACGTGGCCCCGGTGCGGGTAATCAAGGGACCTCATACCGGGCTGATGTATCCGATCGGGGTCGCCTACGATACCGTCCATAATCAATTATGGGTGGTCAATTACGGCCACGAAGCGCTGATTTACGATCGCGGCGCGCAGGGCGACGCCGCGCCCGTGCGGGTAATCCGCTCGGCCCCGGCTGGCGCCGCCACGGTAGGAATCAGCAATCCCTTCACAATGGCGTACGATTCCAGGCGCGACGAGCTCCTGGTCCGCAATTGAAACACTGACCCCCGCATCGGGGTCTTCGCCAGGATGGCGAGTGGAGCAAGCGCTCCGGTCAGAATCATTCACGGCCAGCACACCAAGCTGACCCGTACGGGTCATGGCATCGCTTATGACGCGGTGCGCGACGAGATCTTTTCTAGCGAGGCGCTAGCGGGCGCCATTGTCGTGCTCAAAGGCGGCGCCAACGGCGATGCCACGCCGATCCGCGTGATCCAGGGACCGCATACCCGGCTGTTTCGGCCCTGGTATGTCTTCCCCGATGATGCCCACCATGAGCTGGTAGTGGGAGACAATGTGCAAGGTTCGGTGTTGACCTATCCGATCGACGCCAATGGTGACGTGGCGCCCAAGCGGGTGATTCATGGTCCCAAGACCTTGCTGTTCCAAACCTACGGCGTGGGTGTCGACGACCAGCGAGACCTGCTGATCGCGGTCTCCCAGCAGATACCGCTCAATGCGGCGCAGAAAGCGGCTTTTCCGGCCGATTTTCAAGCCAAACGCCATGGCGGGATCCTGATCTTCCATCGTACCGACAATGGTAATGTGGCGCCCTTCCGGGTCATCATGGGACCTCATACGGGGATTCAGGGACCGGGCAATATCCAGATGTACAAGGGGTTAATTTTCATGAATACCCCGAATGCGGTATATTACCACTCGGCCTATGACCTGGGTGGTTATGCGCCACGCAAGGATTGCACTGGGCCGCCGCCCGATCCGCTGGGCCTGGGTAGCCAAAATGTCTTCATTGGGGTCTGGGACGATACTCAGAATGGCGACGTCGGGCCTCACTATGTTATCCACGGGCCGGCCTCGCAGTTTGCCGCCCTCTCGGGAATCGCCATCGATCCGAAGGATGGCGAGGTGTACGTAACCGACGCGGTGCACAACGCGACCTTCGGTTTCCTGGTCCCCGACTTCTTCACTCCCAAGCAAGACTGAGACTGAGCTGGCCGGCGCGGACGAGTAACCCCGCGCCGGCCCTCGGTGGCAGGTTGCACTTAAGCGCCAGGCGACGCTTTTCAAATTGACCGTCAGCGGACTATATTGAGGCAGCCGGGACTGGCGAACGGGGCTCACGGAGCCGCCTACGATGGTGGGTGAGCTACCAAGGAGGTAGAGTTCCATGGTGCTTGGATTGTCGCATGGTGGTTCCACGATCTTTACCAACCCCACCCCCGCCGATGAGGTCCTGGTCGCGACCCTCGACGGATTGGTGCGTTTGAAGCGCGATCGCGCCGGCGCCTGGAGCATCGCACAGCGCGCACTTGAGGGTGCGCACGTAAGCTCCCTTATCATGCCCGAACCGGACCTGATGCTGGCCGGAATTTTCAAGGGTGGGATCGTGGCTAGCCGCGACGACGGCCGTACCTGGGAGCGGCGCGATCACGGACTGTCGCTAAACGACGTGTACAGTTTGGCCGCCACCCGCCTGGGCGGGCACTTGCGGCTTTACGCCGGGACTGAGCCGGCGGCCTTCTTCATCAGCGATGATCTCGGACAGAACTGGCGCGAGGCACCGGCTCTGCGCCAAGTGCCTGGGACCGAGAAATGGACCTTTCCAGCACCACCTCATATCGCCCATGTCAAATTCATCTCGGTGGCACCCGACGATCCCGCCACCGTGTACGCTTGCGTGGAACAGGGCGGAATGGCACGCAGCCAAGATGGTGGAGAGAGTTGGAGCGTACTTAGCGGCTTTCACGACGACGTCCATCGGATGTTGATTCATCCCTATCATCCCAATCGTCTGATGATGGTAACCGGATTCGGGATTTTCATCAGCGAAGACCGCGGCGAGAGTTGGCAGCAGCGCACGCGCGATGGCAGCTCTTCGGCAGTGGGCGATTACCCTGACCAACTGGTCTTCTCCCCCACGCGACCCGAGCTTATGTTCCTGTCGGGGACTAAGACCAAACCCAGCCGGTGGCTCAAGGAGCGCTTCGCCGGAGCGCGCATCCTGCGCACTCGCGACGGCGGCCACAACTGGGAGATTTTGACCAACGGCTTGCCCGCACCCGATAAATGGCAAGCCTCGATCGAAGCGATGTGCCTGGAGGAGTGCGGCAAGGCGATCGCGCTGTACGCGGCCACCACCGCCGGCGAGGTCTATGCGAGTCAGGACAGCGGCGAGAGCTGGCGGCTGATCGCGCAAGGGCTAGCGCCGATTTCCAAGGGCGCCCATTATCGTCCCCTGGTCCAGGCCGCTTAGCGCGCAGCGGCGATTTCAACTCAACGCTCGGCTCCTCGGCTGTACGCCCTCACGTCTCGATCTTCTCGCCGGGCAGGGAGAATATTGAGCGGCGGGTGTGACACTGGTGAGTCTGCTTCGTCATCGCAAGAACAGGCGATATTGGGCGGAAAGTTTCATACACATGCCCAGGCCAAGCAGGCGCGAAGCGGACCTGAGTCTTTAGACCGACCGGGGAAGCAATTCTTCAAAGCCGACATGGAAGCGGGAGACCGCGATATCCGCGCTGTGGCACATTGCTACGATCTCCTCGACTCGGTGGCGGGGGAGCTTAACCGTGGAGATAATCAGCTCTTCGAACTCCCTCGCTGCTACCCGGCGCTGGAATTCGCTTAGGTCCAGCACCGGAAAGCCGCGCACTAACCGTCGCCATTTGTAGATGTCGTCGTCGGCAAAGGCGAGGAACCGCAAACCCAGATGGGGGTTAAGCTCGATTTCACGCAGGGCCGCGATCCCGCCCAATCCAGCGCCAAAAATGATCACCCGTCGAGAGCGCGGCTGCTGAATCTTGAAGAAGCGGTCGAAGAGGCAATAGGTCAGGCGCGAGGAAAGGATCAAGCTGATCAGCAGATAACCGTCGGTGATGGGCAGAAGCAGCCCTTGCAGCGGGGCATCCAGCAAATAAGCCGTGGCCCAGCCCAATCCCAGTGCCATAAACGCGGCGCGCACCGTGGCCAGCCCATCCTCCAAGCTGGGATAGCGAAAATCGCGGGCATACAGCCCACCCCACCACAGCCCCACTATCTGCACCCCCAGCAGCGCGACCATCCAGCTCGCCGGCCGGCTGTCGAGGCGCTCACCCGCAAGGAGCACGGCCAATCCCAATGCCAACACCGCCAGGGCAGCATCGGCCACGATCGAAAAGGCGCGATGGCGCACGAAAGGCAGATCGAATAGCGGAAGAAACAGACCGCCGCCCAGCGGATGGAGCTCCGGATAATGCATCGCGCGCAGGGCGACAATCCCCATCGCGATCGCCAGCGCCAGCAGCAGCGCCTGTTGGCGATTATCCAGCACGGCCAGGGCGAAACCGGCCATGCCACACAGCGCGGTCACCGCCCACATAACCAGGACCGCGCGCCGCTGGGTCATCCCCAGGGCAAGCAGACGATGGTGAATATGCTCGCGATCGGCGGTAAAGAACGCCGAGGGATTTTTCTTGACGAAACCGTAGCGCTCGCGCTGGCCGTCAAGCCGAATTACGCCCAAACCACGCAGTGCCCGCCGGATGGTGGTCAAGGCGACCTCGGCCAGCGGCAATCCGAGCACCGCCAAGGGCGCGGCGATGGCAGACAAGGTGGCGGCTTTGGTGGTAGTGGCCAGGCTGAACACCGCGAGCAGAAAGCCCAGCAGCAGACTGCCGGAATCCCCTAGAAAAATCGTTGCCGGATAAAAATTGTAGGATAGGAAGCCCAGCAGGGCGCCGCACAGTCCCGCGGTCACAGTCGCCTCAGAGGCGCTTTTCAAATGAATGAAGATTGCCAGCATCGTGGCCGCACTGATTAAACCTACTCCCGCCGCCAATCCGTCCAACCCGTCGATCAGGTTGATGGCGTTGACCACCAGCACGATCCAGATCAGCGTGGCCGGTAGGCTTATCCAGCCCAACGAAAAACCGAACAGTTCCCTGATCTGGTAGCCCGACGCGATGACCGCCAGCGCCGCGACGATCTCCACTCCAAGCTTGATGCGCGGCCGCAGGTCCCAGGCGTCGTCGGCGGCGCCCAGGGCCGCCAACGACGTGGCGGCGCCGGCCACCAGCAAATGGCGCCAACTGGGCAACCCACCGGGGCCATGAAAAGGGGCCGGCACGGCAGCTGACACCCAATGGGTCACGATCGAAGCCGCCACTCCCGTGATTGTGGCCAAATAAACCGCCACCCCGCCCAACCGTGGCGTAGCGACCTCGTGCACCTTGCGCCCGCCGGGTAGATCGATGACCCCCCAGCGACGAGCCAGTTGGCTCACGATCGGGGTGATCACGATTGCGGTCAACGCCGCGCATATAACAGCTATCAGGTAGTTGAGCACAAACGCCCAGCAACTATCGCCACGCCAGCTGGCAGCCAGCAAGTTTTTCTTCTGTCTGAGAAGCTTGTCATCAGTTTTAGGCTTAGCGCAAGTCTGATAAGTTTTTATGACCGGACGTTGTTAAACAGAGCGGCTAATGCTCGTTCAATTGAACGCTCCAAAAATAGCGTTTTCGAACCGCTATCGGAGCGATGGCAGAGGTCGTCTCAAGTTAGGTATTGTGTGACTCAGATCGATGGAAACGTTGCAGGGTAGGGTTGGGTTGGTAACCGGCGCCTCGCGCGGGATTGGCCGTGCGATCGCCCTACGGCTGGCCCGCGCGGGCGCGGCCGTGGCGATTAATTATCGCAACGACGGCGAGCGCGCGCGCGGCGTGGTCAGAGAGATCGAAGCCTGCGGCGGGCGCGCCCTGGCGATCCAAGCCGACTTGGCCAGACTGGACGAGGTGCGCGGGTTGTTCGAAGCCACGCTCGACCATTTCGGCCGTCTCGATATCGTGGTCAACAACGCCGCGGTAGCTTGCTTCCAGCCGCTGGCCGAGGTGAGCGAAGGCACCTTCGACCAGATTTTCGCGGTCAACGTCAAGGGGGTCTTCTTCGCGATGCAGGAGGCCGCGCGCCGGCTTAGCGACGGTGGGCGGATTATCAACCTCTCCTCGGGAATTACGATCCACGGGAGCGCGGGAGGCAGTGTATACGGCGGCAGCAAGGGCGCGGTGGAAGAATTCACCAAAGCCGCGGCCAAGGAATTGGGCAGACGGCAAATCACCGTCAATACCGTTTCGGCGGGCTTCACCGAAACCGATATGTTCTACCAAGCGGTGGCGCCCGAAAACCGCGCACAGGCGGTCAGCCTCTCGCCATTGGGGCGCCTGGGGCAACCCGAAGATATCGCCGAGGTGGTGGTTTTTTTGGCGAGCGAGGGCGGGCGCTGGATTACGGGCCAACATATCCGCGCCACCGGCGGCGCCGACTGAGGTGCCTGCGAACGGCACATCCGGCGGTGGACCTTAACCCTTGGTCCATGGGTTAATAGGCACACGTAAAACATACGGAAGTTATGCCCTGCCCCCCTGTACGCAAGCGTCGCCCGCAGCCCTGGCCGATTCGCCTAACCCATTGGTGCAACGTCCTGTTTGTCGTCTTGATGGCAGGAAGCGGCTTGCAAATCCTGGCCGCTTATCCGGCATTGGGACCGCGTGGCGCGCTTTATCGTTGGTATCCTTTTCAGGGCGTCGCGCCACCGCCGGCGCTACAATTGGGTGGATGGCTGGCGGGCGGACGGCATTGGCATTTCGCTATCGCTTGGCTGTTCGTGATGAACGGCGTGGTCTACCTAGCCTACTGTTGGGGCAGCGGGGAATGGTATCGGCGCCTGTTTCTGCCCCGGCGCGACGGGCGCGCGGCATTTCGCCAGGTGGCCTTCTACCTGCATCTCATCAAATCGCCGCCGCCCTCCGATTTTTACGATGGCCTGCAGCGGCTAGCCTACAGCGGCGTAATCGGCGTGGCCGCCGTCATGGTGCTGTCGGGCTTGGCGATCTATGAGCCGGTTCAACTTCACCTTCTCACCACTCTCTTTGGCGGCTACGACGGCGCACGCGCGGTTCATCTGGCCGGCTTGGGGATGATTGCGCTATTCGCCGCACTCCACCTGGTGCTGGTCCTGTGTCATCCCCGCAAATTGGTCAAGATGATCACGGGAGGACAGCATGAGTAGCGCCAGGGCGAGCGTTGCGGGGGTGAGCCGGCGCAGATTTATCCTAGGTGCCAGCGCGGGTGCGCTGCTGGGCGGATGCCAAAGCCGGCCGGTAAGCGCCTTTCTTAGAGCGATGCAGAGCTGGAATGGCGGCTTCCAGGCTTGGCTCTACTCGGCAAATCGCCTGGCACCCCAGCTTCCCGCCACGGCGCAGACTCCCGAAGCCGCGATCCCGGTCTACTACATCTCCGATTTCCTGCCCCAGCCTCCTCCCAACTGGACTTTGAGTATCGGCGGCCTGGTCCGCCGCCCGATGGTGCTGACGCTGGCGCAATTGCAGGAGATGACGGCGGTGGAGATGCGTGTGCAACATCACTGCGTGGAGGGTTGGTCGGCGGTGGCATCGTGGCGCGGAGTGCGGATGGTCGACCTCGCGCGGCTGGTGGATGCTCAGCCCAGCGCCCGCTATGTCGAGTTCCGCAGTTTTGACTCCAACTACTGGTCATCGTGGGACCGCGCCAGTGCCTTTCATCCGCAGACGATCCTGGCCTATGCAATGAACGGTCATCCGCTGAGCGCCGAGCATGGCGCCCCAGTGCGGCTCTACTCGGCGGTCAAGCTGGGTTACAAAATGGTCAAGTATTTGAGCGCGATCAACTTTATGCCGGCGCCCAGCGGTGGTTACTGGGAAGACCAGGGCTACGACTGGTTCGCCGGGGTCTGAGCCGCTTACAACGAGGCTTTGGGTTCGAGCCGGGGCAGATTCCCGGTTCCAGGGGAGAGCAGACTTTGACGCGACAGCGCCGGCCATGTTAGAGCCTAGCGATAATTAGTCGATAGCGAGAGGTGCGCGATGGATCTCAAGGGCGAACGCAGCGCGCTGCTGATCGTCGATATGCAAAACGGATTTTGCCATCCCCGAGGCTCCTACGCACGTCTAGGGATGGCGGCGGCGCGGCTCAATAGCGCCACCCCGGGATGCCTTCGCCTGCTGCAGGCCGCGCGCCAAGCCGCCATACCTGTAATCTTTACTCGCGCCTATCACGAGGCGGACTTTTCGGATACCACCCTCAAGATGCGCGATCAGCCCCGACTGGCCGGCCAGATCCGCGAGGGCTTCGTGGTAAAGGGCACTTGGGACTACGAGGTGCTCGATGAGCTTCGCCCGCTAGCCGGCGAGTATGTCATCGACAAGGTGCGCTACAGCGCCTTTGTCTCCGCCGGTCTGGGCGTGATGTTGGGCGCGCTTCAAGTCAAGAATCTCATCGTATGCGGGGTGACCACCGCGGTGTGCGTGGAAAGCAACGTGCGCGACGCCTGCCAGCACAATTATCGCGTCTTTGTGGTCTCCGATGCGGTGGCGGAAATCGACCAGGCCGAGCACGAGGCCGCACTGCGAATCATGGACCGTATGTTCGCTTGGGTGGTGGACAGCGCGCAAGCGGTAGCCGCCATAGGGGCGCTTAACCGAGGGCGTAACGCGGCCTGAGCGCGGCGCCCGATAATCCAACGACAGCAAAACTTAGGAGTTAGCGATGGCCAGCAGACGCAAGAGTATCCACCTTGAGGGCTTCTCCCACGGCACCAATCCGATTCCCTACGCCTCGGTGGTGGACAATATCCTGATGTCGGGCGGGATCAACGGACACGGGGCCGACGGCAAAGTCCCGGCTGATCCGACCGAGCAGGTGCACAACATGTTCAATAATATCCGCCGGATGATGGACAAGGCGGGGGGCACGCTGGAGGATATCGTCAAAATAACGGTCAATCTGAGCCCAAAGGTCGATCGCAACCTGATCAACGGCCCGTGGAGCGAAATGTTTCCCGATGCCGAAAGCCGGCCCGCGCGCAAAACCAATTTTGGCGAGTTGGGTGGCAACATGATTTGCCAGTGCGAAGTGACCGCGGTGCTTAAGAAGTAAGCCTTCTGGTGCGCCGAGAATTTTGTTCCCGGCGCACCTTTTCCTGGCCGACGATGCGTCGGGGGACGCACAACGTCCGACCAGCGGCAGGTCTCTATACCTGCCAGAGGGGTGGGTGAGAATCTGAACAATGGGGGTCGGACCGCCCGGTCCGACGGTTGGAGGAATTCAAGATGGCATCGCATCGCCGAGGTTGGGTACTGCTAGTCAGCCTGCTGTTCACCCAGCTCTTCATGTTCGGGCCTACCGCCGGCACCATCGGAGTTTTCATCCCCTCGCTGGTTCGCACCTTCGGCTGGAGCCGCGAGGCGGTGTCCTCGATCGCGGTGGCCTATTCCGTGATGCTGGGGATCGGATGCCTCATCTCGGGCGGGCTGTTGGAAGCCATCGATGCGCGTTGGGTAATGTCGGTAGGGGCGGTAGTCGCCGGTGTTGGCATGTTCTGCGCCGCCAGTATCCACTCGCTGGGTGGTTTGTTTGCCAGCTATGTGCTGGTGGGCGCAGGCGTGGCTTTGGGCGGCGTCACCCCAGCCACCGTGGTCGCGGCCAATTGGTATCCCCATCGGCGCGGTACCGCGGTCGCCATTACCCTGCTGGGCCTGTCGCTGGGGATGGCGGCGGCGCCGCCACTGGTGATGCACGTTATCGTAACTCACGGCTGGCGCATGGGGATGATTGCCTTAGGACTGCCGATGGTCCTGCTGAGCGCCCCCGCAGCCTTCATCATGGTCCGCACCCGCCCCGCAGAGGCACCGGCCGGAGCAATGGTTTCCGCCCATGGCCATGTCGGCGCGACCGGTGATCACGGCGTGGAGCTTGGAGTTGGAATGCTAACCTCGGCGTTCTGGCTACTCCTGGGCTTGTGCTTGTTTTCCCAGCTCGGCGTCGGCTCGATTCTCTATCACATGGTGCCCTACCTGATGTTGATCGGTTACAGTCCCGAGCAGGCTTCGATGATCATGGGAGCACAGGCCCTGCTGGTCTCCGTCGGCTCGGTCGGCTTCGGCATACTCGCTGACTATTTCGGACCTCGGCCAGTCCTACTGACCACGTTTGTTCTGCTCGCAGCCTCGGTCATGATGTTGATTGGAGCCAGCGATCCGCACTGGGCGATGTGGGCGGTTACCGGTTTCATCATTGTGTGGGGTGTCAACATGGGCAACATGTCGGCGCTGGCGCCGCTGGTCGCCAACAGCCTGGGTATGCGTCGCTTCTCCACCTTCATGGGAATCGTGACCATGTTCTGGTTTTTCGGCGAGGGCTTCGGCCCGCTCATCGCCGGGGGCCTGTTCGACCGCACCCACACTTATACCGTACCCTTCGAGCTGGCCGCGGCTTTCTTCTTGCTTAGCGCGGTCCTGACCGCGATGGTTTACCCCGCGCGAGGTGTCGCCTCCCAGGGCAATCGCGAAGAGATGGTGGCATAGCCGCCGACTTCCTGGAGCGAAATGGCCTCCCCCCACCGGCGCGCTGAAAAGGAAGGCCCAAGGTGGCGCTCAACGCTGCCAATGACAAGCGGCCGCGGAAGGGACCGCCCCAACGCCGACCCGCTACGGCATGGACCCTGCGGCCCGCCCCCGGTAAGATACCGTGCGTGCCGTCTGCGCCGCTGATCTCGCCCGAGGATTGGATCCATCAAGCGGTTTTAACCTGCTGGCCCGGCGCTCGGGTCAGTCGCGTAGAGCAGCTGCAGGGCGACGTCTCGATGCGCCGATACTGGCGCGGCTACCTTGAATCTGCGACTGCGGCTGCACCGCGCAGCGTGGTGATGGCAGATCTCGGTCCGCACGATTTGCCGCGCTATGCGCGCGAACTAAACCTACTCTCAGAGCCATTGCGCGAAAACTTGGTGCTTAACGCCCACCGCCTGATGAGTCTGCTGGGGGTCGCGGTGCCGGCGATCTATCTGGCAGCGCCACACGCACGCAAGCTCCTGCTTGAGGATCTCGGCAATCGCTCACTGCGTCAGACGGTAACCCGGCAGCCCGACCAGGTCCGCCCACTTTTCCGCCTGGCGATCGACGAACTGCTAAAACTGCACGGCGCGCGCGACATCTCATCGGCCGACAGCTACTACGCGCTCGGGCTTTTCTACGACACCCGGCTGTTCCGATGGGAGATGGAGCAATTTCTTCGTCACGGACTGGCGCAGAACTTGACGCAAACGACCCAGTTGGGCGGTGAATTGGACCGGATCGCGCTGGAATTGGGCTCCCTGCCACGCGTGCTGTCCCATCGCGATTACCATTTCAACAACCTGATGGTGCAGGAGAGCGCGCACGGGCCGCGCCTGCGAGTGATCGACTACCAGGACGCGTTGATGGCGCCAGCGGTCCAGGATCTGGCAGTACTGCTCACCACGCGCGACAGCGGCTCCGTGATTACTCCTGCGCTGGAGGAGGAGCTGCTCGCATATTACCGCGCCCGGGCGCATCAGCTCGCAATGGCGCTGCTACCCGAACCCGACTTCGCGCGCGGCTATTGGCTATGCGTGCTGCAGCATGCGCTCAAAGTAATCGGCCTGTTCAGTCATTTGGGCAGCCAGGGCAAATTGGATTATGCCGCCCTGCTGCCCGCCGCGCGTGCACAGGCCCGCCGCGCTTCGGCGGTGTTGGCTGATTTTCCCGCCCTGGCTCAAGCGTTGGAGCAATCATGAGAGCCCTAGTGCTGGCAGCCGGACTGGGCGAGCGACTGCGCCCGCTTACCGATCAAATTCCCAAACCGCTACTGGAGTTGGGCGGACGCCCCTTGATCCATTATCCGCTAATGATGCTACGGCGGGCGGGAATCACCGAGATCGCGGTCAATGTTCACCACCTCGCGCAGCAGATTCAGCTTGCGTTGGGGGACGGGGCTGCCTTGGGACTGAAACTTTTCTATGCGCCCGAAACCACATTGCTTGGCACGGGCGGGCCGCTGCTTGGGCTGCGCTCCTTCTTTGGCGAGGACAGCTTCGTAGTCGCCAACGCCGACACCCTCCTCGACCTCGATCTGGCGGCTATGATCGCGGCTCACCGCGAGCGTCGCGCCCTGGTCACTTTCGCCGTGCGCGCCTCGGACAAGCTAGGTGCCTACAGTCGCCTGGAGCTAGACGCCACCGCGCGCTTGCGCCGCATACGTTTCTTGCGCCGCGGCGGTTTTTTGGAGGACGTTCCGGCCAAGATCGATCCTAAGCTCGAGCCCGCGCTGCGCGCATACATGTATTGTGGCGTCTACGTGTGTGCGCCCCAAGCGCTAGCAGGCCCGATGCCGGCTGCCCCCTTCAGCAGCATCGAGCATCTGTTCGCGCCGATGTTGGCGCGCGACCTACCCTTGTACGGCTACCTGCATCGAGGCTTCTTTGTCACGGTCGACGATCTGGCGGGGTATGAGGCTCTGCGCCGACAATTCGCCGAGCGCCCGCCGCCACTGTAACTGTATGAAAAAACTGATGCATGCATAACTCGACCGCCGTATTTGTCAGCGAATTTCGTCCCATAGCGGCTAACCGCTTTAGCGGGTTGAACGGTTTTGACCGGAAGTAATAGCTTTCGCCGCAAGTAAGGAAGCATAGGATCACACAAAATGTGCGATCGCCAACACTTAAAGCTGCCTCACTTAGGATAAAATCCCGACTCGAATCAATCTTGCGAAAAGGCACGACATTCAAAGCCTAATCCACGGCTGCCACCACAGGGCAGCGCGACGGAAGGGAGAAGTTAGCGATGCCCACCAAAGTGCTGACTGTAAAAGAGGCTGCGGACTACTTGCGAATCCATACCTCGACGATATATCGCCTGCTGAAAAAAAAGCAGCTTCCAGCTTTTCGCGTGGGCAGTGACTGGCGATTCAATGTCGAGGACATCGATCGCTGGCGGCTAGGCGACACCAATCCGCCGCCGGTGGAACCCCAAATGGGCCGCAAACGGAACGTTCATGAGATTTAACCGTTCAGGCCAGGCTGGCCTGGGATAGCTAATAGAAAAGAGCCTTCGTCGCGCTGGCGGAGGCACCCTAACCAGCCTTGGCGAAGCGAAAGGAATGTGCTCGCAGCCAGAATTTCGGCATCGGCTTGATCCAGCGTCGCCGGTTCGAGGTCGGCCTGTACTCGCAGCCATCGGCGCAGGTCGTGCAACACGCTGGCTCGCTCACGGAGGGCCTTCCCCGAGTTGCGCTTAGGGGCCAATGCGAGCGGGCTCCAGAGCTGCCATTGCAGATGAGGATAGGCCTCGAGCGCGCAGGCGCCCGCCGTTTGCACGGCAGCAAAGGTAAGAAAGCCCGCTAGCATGAAGCGGGTGAAAAGCGCGAGGCCCGAGCTGCCAGCGACGGTAGGGACGCCAGGAAACAACGCGGCAAAAGCCGCTCGCAGATGCGGCTTGTCGCAAACCGACATTTGGTGCGCAAAATCGTGCAGAACGGGCGTTGGATACAGACTCAACCGCAGCGGCGGGTTAAGCCGGCGCACCAGTTTACGTAGGGTTTGATCCAGTAACCGACTTGGGGGTAGCTGAGCGCGCCGTGCCGGCCACGGCTGAGCCAAGCTCAGATCGCGCGGTAGACGCGGAGAATCCACCGCCACCAGCCAGCCCGGTCCAAGGTCGGGGCAGGCCTCACGCAGACGGCCTCGCAGCCGGGCTATCGGCGCGGCATCGAGATCGCTTAGCACGATTCGGGCCCGTCGCAATCGGCTGCCCGACAGCACGGCCAAGTCCAAAAAATCCTCACCAACGTCGATTCCCAACACCGCACGCGGCAGCGGCTTGATTTCCTCGACCAAGCATCCATCCGGCGTCTTATTCATTCCCACTGGAACCGCACTGTTAGGAGGCCAGGGAGGCGTGGGCGGTTTCGGGCAACCGAAGCACAGCACCGGCCGAGACTAAGGCGGCCACGATCAGATAAAGCGCGGGCGCCATGACCGTGCTGCGGGCAATCAGAACCGTGGCGATCATCGGGGTAGTGCCACCGAACAGCGTCATG
>Ga0070737_10000671_pt1 | contig 64957 bp, 49 predicted proteins | sample Coa_R1_10_FD_66438 | JGI IMG/M metagenome (GOLD analysis project Ga0070737, IMG submission 66438) | Surface soil microbial communities from Centralia Pennsylvania, which are recovering from an underground coalmine fire - Coalmine... | ecosystem: Environmental > Terrestrial > Soil > Unclassified...
GCGATCATCGGCTACAGCCAGATGCTGCAGGAGACCGCCAGCGACGAGGGGCAACAGGATTATCTACCCGATCTGCAGAAGATCGAGACGGCCGGCAAGCATCTGTTGGGCCTGATCAACGACATCCTGGATCTGTCCAAAATCGAAGCGGGCAAGATGGAGCTGTTCGTAGAGACGGTGGACATCGCCACCCTGGTAGGGGAAGTGCACAGTTTGATAGCGCCGCAGGCAGCCAAAAACGGCAACCAGTTGGAGCTTGACTGCCCCCCCGGGTTGGGTTCGATGGAAACCGATCTGACCAAGGTCAAGCAGGCCCTGCTCAATCTCTTGAGCAACGCCTGCAAATTCACCAAGGACGGCAAGGTCACACTGTCGGTAGCACGGCTCAACGGCGGCCAGGACGAGCGCATTCAGTTTCGGGTCAGCGACAACGGTATTGGCATGACCGCCGAACAGATGAGCAAGTTGTTTCAGGCCTTCACCCAGGCTGACTCCTCGACCACGCGCAAATTCGGCGGCACCGGCCTGGGGCTGGCAATTACCCGCCATTTCGCCCGCATGCTGGGCGGCGACGTGCTGGTCAGTAGCCAACCGGGGATTGGCTCGACCTTCACCCTGCTGTTGCCGGTGGTGCCCAAGGTCGCCACGCAACCCGAGCTGTCGCTAGCGGACGGCAGCACGGCGCCCGGCGGCGACGAAACCGGAGCCAGCACGGTACTGATCGTGGACGACGACTGGGCCTCGCACGATCTGCTGGGTACGATGCTGGCCCGCGAGGGCTTTCGCGTGCTCCACGCCAGCTCGGGACGCGACGCACTGGCGATGGCGCGCGAGACCCGCCCCGATGCGATTACTTTGGACGTCATGATGCCTCAGATGGACGGATGGTCATTGTTGGGCGCACTCAAGGCCGACGCCGAATTATGCAACATTCCGGTGGTCATGATCTCCATCCTAAATGAGCGCGGGATGGGGCTGTCGTTGGGCGCCGCCGATTACCTGACCAAACCGGTGGATCGCGAGCGGCTGGCCGCGGTTTTGCGTCAACACTGCGGCGAATGCGCCCGTGGTCCGATCCTGGTGGTCGATGACGAGGAGCCCGCGCGCGAGGTCGCCCGCCGCCTCCTGGAGCGAATGAACTTGCAGGTGGCCGAAGCTGCCGACGGCGCCCAGGCTTTAGAGTGGCTCGCGCACAATCCCCCACCGGCCCTGATTCTGCTCGACCTGATGATGCCCGTGATGGACGGCTTCGAGTTTCTCGACCGCTTGCGCGGGATGCCCGAGGGGCGCGCCATTCCGGTCATCGTGGTAACCGCCAAACAACTGAGCGCCGCCGATGTCGACCTGCTCCGGGGAATTACCCATCGCATCGTCGCCAAGGGCGAGGGCGTGGTCGACATCCGCGTTGCTATCCGCGAGGTCCTGCGCGCCGGCGCACGGCGGGCGGCGGCCTTAACCTGAGCCTACGTCGAGGAAGTAATGGCCAAAATTCTGCTGGTCGAAGACAACGAAATGAACCGCGACATGCTCTCGCGCCGCTTGGTGCGCAAAGGCTTCACCGTGGTCTCGGCGATTGACGGCCTGCAGGGAGTCGAGCTGGCCGGTTCGGAGGCTCCAGACCTCATCCTGATGGACATGAGTCTGCCTGGAATCGATGGCTGGGAGGCCACCCGTCGCATTAAGAACGCCGAGCAGACTCGCGCCACCCCGGTGATCGCGCTCACCGCTCATGCGATGAGCGGGGATCGGGAGCGCGCGCTGGAAGCCGGCTGCGACGACTACGACACCAAGCCCATCGACCTGGAGCGCCTGTTGGGCAAGATAGAAGTGCTGTTGGCGCGCGCCTGAAGGGAGAGCGATGGCTGACGCCGCCAACGAGGTTGCCTGGCGCCTGCAGCGGGCGCTTTTGGCCTACGTGCGGCAAGAGTTCAGCTCGCCAGCGGCGGCAATTTACGGTTATGCCGAACTAATGTTAGAGGACGCCGCCAGTCGTGGTCCACGCGAGGTGCTCGACGACCTCGAGCGGATCCGCCAGGCCGGCGCCGATCTGCACGCCCTAATCGAAGGGCTGCTAGACCCCGCGGCGATCGCGCACCGCGCTGCGCAAAGCGATTTCGCCGGCTTCCGCCGCCAACTTCAACATGACCTGCGCAATCCTATCAACGCAATCAAGGGTTACGCCGAAATGCTCCTGGAGGATGAGCAGGAGCGCGGCGCCAGCGCGCTGGCCGCCGACTTGAACAAGCTTTTGGAAGCCGCGCTGAAATTGCTGTCCGACATCGACGCACTGGTCGATTTTACTTTGCGCGAAACCGACGAAGGCGGCGGCGAACTGCCCCAGCCGCAGGTTCGCTTGGCGGAACGCGCCGAAGCGGCGCGGCGCACCATCCAATCGATGGCAGGATCGACTCGCGCCAATCGCCCTCAACCCAGCCGCATCCTGATAGTGGACGATACCGCCGCCAATCGTGAACTGCTCTCGCGCCGGCTCAGTCGCGACGGCCATCGGATCAGTACCGCAGCCGACGGCGCGCAGGCGCTGGAACTGATCGTCGCGCAGGAGTTCGATCTGATTCTGCTCGACTTGATGATGCCCGGGCTGAGCGGTTTTGAAGTCTTGCAGCGGGTCAAGGCCAACGCCCAACGCCGGCATATCCCTGTAATCATGATTTCGGCTCTGGACGAAATCGATTCCATTGTGGGTTGTATCGAAGCCGGAGCCGAGGATTACCTGCCCAAGCCCTTCAATCCCATCCTGCTCCAGGCTCGCATCGGCAGTTCATTGGAAAGGAAGCATCTGCGCGACCGCGAACAAGCCTACTTGGCGGATCTACGCGTTGAAAAGCAGCGCTCCGACAACCTTTTACTCAATATTCTGCCCCGCCCTATCGTGGATCGCATCCAGGCGGGCGAAACCACTATTGCCGATCGTTTCCAGAACGTAACCGTGCTGTTCGCCGACATCGTAAACTTCACTCCCCGCTCGGCGCGCATGGCTTCCACCGAACTGGTCGAGATGCTTAACGACATCTTTTCCAGCTTCGATCGGCTCTCGCTCGAACTGGGCGTGGAGAAGGTCAAAACGATCGGTGATGCCTACATGGCGGTAGCGGGACTGCCCCAGCCGCGCTCGGATCATGCCGCGGTGATGGCGCGGATGGCGCTGCGGATGCTCGATCTGAGCGGGGAATATCGTAAGCGCTACGGTGAACTGGAACTGCGCCTGGGACTACATTCGGGAGCGGTGGTGGCGGGCATCATCGGCACCCACAAGTTCAGCTACGACATTTGGGGCGACACCGTGAACATCGCCAGCCGAATGGAATCGCAGGGCCTGCCCGGCCGGATTCAGATCTCGCCGCAGACCTACGCCCTGCTCGGCGAGGAATTCGAGCTGGAGCCGCGCGGCCAGATCGAGATCAAAGGCAAGGGGTTAATGACTACCTACTTTCTGCGCGGCTTGCGCACCGCGCTTACGGCGTAAAGACGAACTTCGATATTCCGCACCGAGCAAACGTGCCGCCCAAGTCTGGGCGTGATCGCGATTCCTCAGCCCATAGTCTTAGCGAGGCAGGCGGCCAGCTCCAGCCTATCCGTTAGCAGGGCCGCCCGCGCCAACGGATCCAGCCACATTGGCGATCTTGAGTCTTCATCTCGGCCCCGGTTCCGCGACCGCGAAATGTGCCTTACTCACAGGCAGCCGAGACGAAGCCACGGGGTAGCGGACATGGGCGCACTTCTACCGCTGGGGTGCGCCCCAGCCCCCGCCGCCCGGGGTCTCGATTCGGATTTTGCTGCCGGCTGCTAGATGGACGCTGAACTTCCCCGCCATCGGGCGGCATTGGCCCCTGGAATCAATAATCCAGTTGCGGCCCGGGCGCCCTTGCCCACCGCCCTCCAAACCCCACGGCGCCAATTTCCGCCGCTCGCTAAGCATACTCACGTCAGCATCGACCAGCGACTCGACCTCGCGCACGAGCCCATCGCCGCCCGCGAACCGCCCGCCACCACCCGAGCCGCGCCGGATGCGGTATTGACTCACGCGCAGTGGATAATAAGCCTCCAAGGCCTCGATCGGAGTGTTGAGGGTGTTGGTCATATGGGTATGCAGACCCGAGGCACCGGGATGACCGAAGGCGGCGCCGGCACCGCCAGCAATGGTCTCATAATAGGAAAACGAGCGGTTGCGAAATCGATCGTAGCCACCGATCGTGAGGTTGGACATCGAACCCGAACTGGCGGCAGGAATTCTTTCTGGTAGCGCCGGCGCCAGCGCGCGGAAAAGCACGTCCACCAGCCGCTGCGAGGTCTCCACGTTACCGCCAGCCACCGCCGCCGGCGCCCGCGCGTTGACCACCGTGCCCGCTGGCGCGATCACCTCGACCGCGCGCATCAGTCCCTCGTTGGGCGGGACCGCCGCCGCGCCCACGCATTTCATCACATAAAAGACCGCCGAGCGGGTAATGGCCAGATTGGCGTTGAGCGGCCCGCGCACCTGCGGCGCGCTGCCGGTGAAATCGACCCAGGCTGAACCGTTTTGAAGTTTGATGCTTACCGCCAGCCGGATCGGCCCGCTGCCGAAGCCGTCGTCATCGAGAAAATCCTCGGCCTGGTAGCGCCCGGGCTTGAGCTTGGCCAGTGCCGCACTCATCAACCGAGCTGCGTAATCCTTCAGCTCCTCCATCGCGGTAACGACTGGAGCACGGCCATGCGACCGCACCAACTCCAGCAAGCGGCGGCGGCCGATCGCCAACGCGCCGAGCTGCGCCCGCAGGTCGCCCTCGCGCTCTTCGCGACCGCGCGTGTTGGCAAAAAATAGCTCGAAGATGTCGCGTGCGGGCCGGCCGCCGACAATCAGCTTGACTGGCGGCAGGCGGAACCCCTCTTGATAAATTTCCGTGGCTAGCGCCATCGAGCCCGGCGCCATCCCACCGATATCCGCATGATGGGCGCGGTTGGCTACGAAACCCAACGGCCGACGAGTGCGCGCGGCGAAGACCGGGGCGACCATCGTTAGGTCAGGCAAATGGGTGCCGCCCGCAAAGGGGTCGTTGAGCACGGCGACGTCGCCCGGATTGAGCGTGAGATGGTGAATGGCGGCGCGCACGGAGAGCGGGGTGGATCCGAGATGGACCGGCAGATGGGCCGCCTGCGCCACCATCTCGCCGCCGCCGTCAAACAGCGCGCAGGAGAAATCGCGGCGCTCCTTGATGTTGGGCGAGTAGCCGGTTTGTCCCAGCACCACGCCCATCTCCTCGGCGATAGCGGCCAGGCGGTTGCTCATCACTTCCAACGCGACCGCGTCCAGCTTCATCGCTCCTCCAAATGCAAGTTGCCATAGCCGTCAACCCTCAGGCTGAACTCGGGCGCCACGTAGGCCGTAGCACTCAACTCCACCACCAGCATCGGCCCGCGCAAACGCAAGCCCGCGCCCAGGCTGGCACGCTCATAGATCGGAACGCGGCGCGCAGCCTTGCCGATCAGGACCGACGCTAGCCCGATCGACGGCGGCGCCACGCGCGCGCGTGCGATTGGCGCCATCGGCGGGGTGAATTCGGTCGCGCTGGCGCGCAAGCGCAAATTGACTACCTCCACTGACGCCTCGGGGGCGGCATAGCCAAAGGCGCGCTCGTGGGCGCGATGGAACTGCTCGCGAAAGTCGGGCTCAAGCGCGACTTTGATCTCATAGGCTTGGCCGCGATAGCGCATGTCGGCCCACAGCGACAACTCGGGCCTCACCCGCACGCCTTCGCCGGCTAGCTCAGCGCGGGCGCGCGCCAGCAACGGCTGAGCCTGGCGCATCAATTCGTGATAGCGCGGCTGCGTGGCGCGCACCGTGAGCGCGTATTCGCGTCCCAACGGCGCGCCCAAGGCACCCAAAGCGCAGAGCAGACCCGGATTGTTTGGCAAAATCACGTGGCCAATTCCCAGCTCGCGCGCCAGCTCGCAGGCATGCATTGGCCCCGCGCCGCCGAACGCAAGTAGCGCGAACTGGCGTGGGTCGAAACCGCGCTCCACGCTGATCAGGCGCACCGCGCGCGCCATGTTGGCATTGACCACTTCGATTATGCCCTGCGCGGCGCGTGTCGGCGCCACCCCCATCGCGGCGGCTAGTTTGCCCAGCGCCTGCTCGGCCCGGCCCGGCGCAAGCTTCATCTGTCCGCCCAAGAATCGCTCTGCCACCAGCCGTCCGGCCACCAGGTCGGCGTCGGTTACCGTCGGCTCCAAGCCGCGCCCGTAGCAGGCGGGACCGGGATCAGCACCCGCGCTTTGGGGGCCGACCTTCAGCGAACCGCCCTCGTCGATCTGCGCGATCGAGCCGCCGCCCGCGCCCACGGTGTGGATATCAATAACCGGGGTGCGCACCGGGTAGCCGGCCGGATAGCTCAGCGCGCGTACGCTGGCGTGCCGATCGTACAGAGACACGTCGGTGGAAGTCCCCCCCATGTCAAAGGTGATGAAGCGCTCGACGCCAAACGCGCGGCTGAGACGCGCCGCGCCGACCACCCCCGCCGCCGGCCCGGACAAAATCGTGCGCACCGGCTCCTCGCGCGCCAATTCAACCCCGATTGCGTTGCCATCAGATTGCATGATGCGCAAGCGACGTGCCCCGGCCTCGCGCTCCAGGCGAGTAAGATGGGCCGCCATCAGCGGCGCCACGTAGGCATTGATCACGGTGGTCGAAAGCCGCTCGAACTCGCGATACTCGGGTAGCAGACGATGGGACACCGATAGCGGCCGGCCCAATGGCGCCAACTCCTTGGCAATCAGCGATTCGCTGTGCGGATTGGCGTAGCTGTGAAGCAGGCAAACCGCAAAGGACTCAGCCCGCGCCAGCGCCGGCCTGCCAATCAGCGCGCGCACTGCCTCCCGCTCCAGCGGGCGCGCGAGCTGGCCATCGAATAAAGTGCGCTCCTCGATCCCAAAGCGCAATGCGCGCGGAACCAACGCTGCCGGACGCGTGGGCGACAGGGCGTAGATGTCGGTGCGGTTTTGCCGCCCGATTTCGATCAGATCCTCGAAACCAGCGTTGGTGATCAGGGCCACGCGCGCGCCCCGCCCCTCCAGCAGAGCGTTGGTGGCTACCGTCGAGCTGTAGGTCAGCAGCGCCGGCGCACGATCGCCCAGTAATGCTTTGAGGCCCGCAAAGACCGCGCGCGCCGGATCCGCGGGTGTGGAAAGCAGCTTGTGGACCACGACGTGGCCGTCGATCACGGCGGCCACGTCGGTGAAGGTGCCTCCAGTATCGACTCCTACCACGAGCGGGGCGGAGGTGGCGGCGCGTAAGGAACGTGGCACTTCAGGTAACGCTCAGCAGGACCTTGAAGGTCGCGGGAGCGGCGGCCAGCTCAAATGCGGTCAATCCTTCGCTCAGCGCAAAGGTCTCGGCGATGAGCGGCCCCGGATCGATTCGACCCGAGGCCAGTAGCTCGAGCGCCGGTTCGAACTCGCCGCAGCGTGATCCTAGTAGCTCGACCTCATTGATTACGACCGGCGCCAAGTCGAGAGCGGGGTAAGAGGCCACCGTGGTCTTAAGGATGAGCTTCCCGCGCGGGCGCACCAGTGCCAGGCCACGCGCCACACCGGCTGCGCTGCCAGTACAATCGACCACCACGTCGAAACCCGGGCGCAGGTCAAGCTGCTCTTCGACCGCCAACCCCATCCGAGCCAGGCGTTCCAACTTGTCCTTATGATGGCCGCCCACAACCGCATTCAGCCCGTGCGCGGCCATCGCCAGTCCCACCATCGCACCCAGCCGTCCGTCGCCCAGAATTGCGACCCGAGCGGAGGGTGCGATCGTGGTCTGGGAAAAAATCTCCAGTGCCGCAGCGAGCGGTTCGGTAAAGACCGCTATCTGGTCCGAAAGCGTGTCGGGCACAGGCCGGAGGTTGACGTCGGGCAAGCAAAGATAATCGGCGAAGGCGCCGTCGCGCCCCAGGATTCCCAGCACTGTACGCGTGGGGCAATGACGAGCTAGGCCTGCTCGACAGGCTTGACAAACGCCACATCCGGCGTTGATTTCGCCCACCACCCGCCGGCCCATCAGCACATCGTTGGCGCTTTCAACCACCTCGCCCACGAACTCGTGGCCAGGCACGCCGCTGTATCCCATGTAGCCGCGAATCTGTTCCAGATCCGTGCCGCAAATTCCCGCCATCCGCACTCGCACCAGGCTTTCACCGGCACCCGGCCGAGGACGCGGATAATCCGTGCACAGGCTAAGCCGTCCCACCGCGCCCGCCGCCGCTGGTTTCAGCACTATCGCACGCATCGTCGCTGGACTCCGCTATCCGCCCAAAAACACCGAAGTATTGCCCACCAATGCGGGCAGTTAGGGTGCTCGATCCAAACCTTTGGAATGCTAGACTACTCTGGCGGTGTGAGCCAGATGTGGAAAGCAAAAGACCAAGCCGCGATGGACGAAAGGTTCAAAGACCTTAAGAGTTAGATGATGCGTTATGTGTATCGCGCTCGGCTGGTAGTTTTGCTCATCTTGGCCGCGTTGGCGGGATGCGCCAATGTCACTCAGCAGGATGCGGAGGCGCGCCCTTTTTTCCAAAAGCCTTATTACGCGCAAACCCACGGACGGAAGACCTGGTGGGATCGCCTGGTAGAGCTGGACCCAGGCAAGCTCAAAGTAACGGTCTCGCCGAACTACCTGAACCAACCACCCGAGCGGATCGCGGTTTTGCCGTTCGTGGACGACGGCAGCGCGCAGTACGTAGTGGATAAGGTGCCCGTCACTCTTCGCAACCGAGAAGAGCGTGACCGCTGGGCCTGGACCGATGCGCAGCGGCTGCGCCATTTCATGGAGGGTTACCTGGCCCAGCGCGAATTCATCGTGCTCAATACGCTGGCGGTCGATGCCGTGCTGGCCGAGCATGGGATCGACAACGGCGCCAAGCTGATGCAGTTAAAGCCCCAGCAACTGGGCCGCTGGCTTGATGCCGACGCGGTGGTCTATGGCACCGTCACCCATTACGAGTCGTATTACCTCTTTCTGATCTCGGCCGAAGAAGTCAGTATCTCCGGCCGCATCGTCTCAACCGGCAACGGCCAGACCCTGATCAGCTTCGAAGGCGGCCGCTATCACGTCAATCCGATGCCCGCCATCGATCCGATCGACATGGCGCTGAATTCCGCCCAAACCTTGATTGACATGCGCGACGTCAACATCGCGCGCGCCGAAGATGAGGCGTGTCGCGAAGTCGTGCTGCGCATCCCGCGCTCCCAAATTCTGCGCCGGCGCATCGCCGAGCAGGCTATCGAACATGAATTGGACGAGGCCCGCGCCACTCCGCTCCCCGCGCAGGCCTACGAAACTCAGAGCAGCAATCTCGCCAAGGTCCATTAGGCCATATTCAGGCTATCCGCGTGTCGCAAAATCTGCGCTACAGGTTTAGGTATTATCGCCGCTCAAGCGTCGCTGCTAGCCTTGGCCGGGGCAGCGCTCTTGTCCGCGGCCACAGCTTCGGTCTTGGAACCGCTTTCGCTGTTGGATGAATCTTTGACGGCTTCTTTGCTGCCGCTCTTGCTATCGGTGCCACTGGAGGAACGGCCATAGTCGGTGGCATACCAGCCGGTCCCCTTGAGCATGAAGGAGGTATTGGAGATGAGCCGATGGACCCTGCCCTTGCAGGTCGGGCAGCGTTTGAGTGGATCTTCAGTGATTCGTTGCGTGACCTCGAACACTCCGCATCGCTCGCACTGGTACTCGTAAATTGGCATTAGAAGAGACCTTACCTCTAATCTAACCGACCCACAGCCGGCAATCCACTACTGCACCCTTTGAACCCATCGGCACGCCGCAGTTCAGCCCGCCGGTACCAGAAAACTAATCAGCGTCGGCCGCTTGTCAACCCGCTGAACTGCTCTCTTCCCAGCCATCTTTCCACTTGGGATGGCGTCCCAGCGCCCCCACCGCCATCGTAGCGCCAGCGCCGTCCTAGCCCTCCGCCTCGACCTTGGGAGCGCCTTGGCGTCCTTGCCCTTCCGGATGCTATCTTACCAACGCAACGGCTAGGGGCCGACTGCGGCTAGGGATTGGAGCGCAGCTGGTGGCTTTGCGGTTTACCTGGGCGCAAGGAACGTCAGAGGTTCGGCTTGGTGGAGAGGAGGCTGGAGATTCTTTCTTTAAGGGAACGGCTGGGCCGGGGTGGTGGAAGCGGTAGACACAGAGGACTTAAAATCCTCTGAGGGAAACCTCGTGCGGGTTCGAGTCCCGCCCCCGGCATTCCCAATCGCGTGTCATGCTTGGCCTTTTAGCCCCCGACCCCGATGATGTCAAGTGCGACGCGCGGTGAAATTGAGGCTGACTTTGGCTGTTCGCTGTAATGCAGACCTCCCGAGCTGACAATTGTTCAGAGACAGCCTCGGCGATTGAAGGCGATAGACCCCTGGATACTGTTCCCTCTTGGCATTGGGGTGAACCGCCTACTCACAAAGTCGGGAGACATTCCAGAATCATGGCAGAAGCGCCTCGACCTCCTGCTCGGAACTGACAGTTGGTACGAGGAGTTTTATCGGGTCGAGAGAGAGCCCACGCTATTCGGCGAGGCGGACCATCTCGTCAAGGCAACGACAGAGACAATAGGTCGGTACTTCAATCAGCGTCTCTGCTCCATTTTCGCTGGAGTTGCGGATCATCCGAAGGTCCTACGAAATTCGGCAACTGCCCACTTTACCTATTGTGTTTTGCGGTTGGTAACCAAAACGGCGCTCCAATTGCGCTACGTGTAGCAAACCACCTACTCAAGGAGGCATTACGCTAATGGCTCAGGGCACCGGAATAGAGTGGACTGAGTCCACATGGAATCCCGTGACCGGCTGCACCAAGCTGAGCCCGGGTTGCAAATATTGTTACGCGGAGCGCATGGCGGAGCGGCTCCAGGCCATGGGGCAAGAAAACTATCGCAATGGGTTCAGTCTGACGCTACAGCCGCAAATGCTGGACGCACCGCTGCGATGGAGAAAGCCGCAAACCATCTTCGTCAATTCGATGAGCGACCTCTTTCACAGGGACGTGCCGGTAGATTACATCCTTCGCGTCTTCGAAGTGATGCATCGGGCGCATTGGCATCGCCTTCGTGTCCGCGATTGCCTCGATGGTCTTCCATTCGACCTGCATGCCATAGGGATCGAGAAAGAGCACCGCCCGGTGGGAACTCCAGTCCTTCTTGCACAATTTCTGGATTTCGATGTTGGCGTCTCCTCCGCGGATCTGAATGCGACTCGCGAGGTCTTGAAATTCCAATTTGAGCGCCTCAAGCTTTGCCGATCTAGACGCGCTACGCTCAATAAACACGTAGCTATCAAATTGAGGCTCTGTCTTCAGGGCCAGACGCGCGGACCCGTCAAGGAATTCCTGGGGCTCTTGCTCGGCCAGATCGGGCAGCAGCAATGCCTGCGAAGGGTTCTCGTCGTCCCCTCGCCGAGCATCACGATATCCTGTGCCCGCGAAAGCGTCGATGTAACCTTTTTTGAACGGTTGTTGCTTCGATGGTTTGTCCTTCAGTGCCGCTGTGTAGCTGCTAAGATATTTGGCGATCAACTCGAGTTTCGCAGCCGTCCAACTCCCGCCGAACTGATGGCCTTTCCTGGGTGTGTCAGGGTGTCTTCGCGGGTTCACGCCGATTCGCTCCCTGAGACGACCCCACCAGCGAGTCCATGGCCGGCCCTGCGCGCTCTAGAAGCACTCACCCGGTATGAACGCATCAAACCAACGACCACGCCCTGAATAACGGGGTCCTCACTACGGACTTCGATTGGCGGATACACGGGGTTTTCGGCGACGAGGCTAACGCGGTTCCTACGCAGACGAAGACGTTTGAGAGTTGTCTCACCCTCGAAGGTCGCGACCACGATATCGCCATCGTTCCCAGTAGATGTTTTGCGAACAATGACGTGATCTCCTTCCAAGATTCCGGCATCTCGCATGCTGTCGCCGGATACACGCAGCGCGAACAACGCATCTCTGCCGGCCCACGCAGCAGGAACGGCCACGTGCCCTTCTGCGTCTTCCTCTGAGATGACAGGGATGCCCGCTACCACACGGCCCAACAATGGCACAAATGCAATCGGTGGCCGGTCGTCGCGGAGCCGAATGTTGCGATGCGTGCCGGTGGTCTTGATGAAACCTTTTCGAACAAGAGCTCGCAGGTGATCGCGTGCAGTTCCGGTCGATCGCCAACCGAACTCCGCGCATAGTTCGCGATAGGTGGGCGGCGGCTTGCCCACGTCCGCCCGCTTGCGCAAGGCATCCAACACACTTGCCTGAATTCGCGTCAGGCCGTCCACGTCATGGTTCACTACCACTCAATTGAGTGGTGGTCAAACGGCGCTGACGTCCTGCATAAAAACTTCCGTCATCGCCTGACCCAATGGCTGACCGGCTTTAACAGAAATTCTTCGAGTGGAATACCGTCGGCACCAACGAGAAGCTGTCGCGCGGGCTTGAAGGACTCCGCGAACGAAGCCAGTCCCGAAAAAGTGTCCCGGCCGCGGCCGCTCTTGACCTCGATCGCCGTCAAGGTTCGCCCGGCACGCGCGACGAAGTCCACCTCACGATTGCGCTCGCGCCAGTAGAAGAGTTCGCATTCGTCGACGGCCGCCGCGTTCGCAAGATGAGCGCCGATTGCCGACTCCACCAGTCGTCCCCAGAACTGGCGCTCCTCTTTCGCCTCCGCAAAAGACAACCCGGATTGCGCTGTCATCAGAGCAGTGTTCAGGACTTGCAGCTTCGGACTCGATCCTTTCTGGCGAGCTGGACCTCGCGCAAATTTGGAGAGTCCGGTGACCAGGCCGGCTCCGCCCAGCAGTTCGAGATAGTGGGCGAGCGTCGTGGTGTTGCCGGCATCGTGGAGCTGGCCGAGCATCTTCGTGTACGACAGCACCTGTCCGGAATAGCGGCAGCCCAGTTCGAACATGCGTCGCAGCAGCGCCGGTTTGTCCACGCGCGTGAGCAGCAGCACATCGCGGGCGATCGTGGTTTCGACCAGGGAATCGAGGATATACCGCCGCCAGCGATCTGGCTCCCTCGCCAACGGCGCAGCGCCCGGATAGCCGCCAAAGTAAAGAAATTGGTCGAGCGTGAAGTCGAACGCCTCCCGCATCTCCGCCAGAGACCAATGCGGCAGGCGAAGAATCTCGAAACGGCCCGCCAGACTCTCCGTGAGACCTTGCTGGACGAGCAGCGGCGCGGAGCCGAGGAGGACCACCTTGAGCGGCCGCTTCGCGCGGGTGTCCTCGTCCCACAAGCGTTTCACCGATTCGGACCATCCGACAGCTTTCTGCACCTCATCGAGAACGAGGATCCCGCCGCCCCGGTCGCTCGACAGGCGTGCGGCCTCCCACTGCTGAGCGATCCAGTCAGCGCCGCGGAGGGTTGGCTCATCGGCACTCGCGAAACGCACGGGAACGGTGAGGCCTTCGGTTACCTGCTGAACCAGTGTCGTCTTGCCGACCTGCCTGGCGCCCGCCACCACCTGGATGTACCGGCGTGGCTCCCTGAGCCGGCGGGTGAGCTCGGCACCCTGAGGCCGCCGAAATGTCTCCAACGTGTTGCTCATCACGCTGAGTATTTTTACTCAATGTAATGAGTGACACAACTGGGTTCGACCTGATTTTCCGCGGCCGAGGTCTCGCGCGCCTGCTCGCCGAGACCCTGATTTCAGAGGCGCAGAAGATCGACTATGCGCGCATGGTGCTCGATGGTCTCCCGTCCTTGAACGACGCGCTCAGCCGGCATCGCCGGCGGGAACCGCGGCCATTGTCGCGAATCGAGCGCGGTCAGAAGTCGATTTGCCACTACGATCGAACGATCGACTAGAGCGGCGTGTTTAAAATTTCGTCCGCTTGAGGGTCGCAGAGAGCAGACGGATTAGAACGTTAGCGAAAATTGGGTGCGCAACAGCTAGACTATAGCAGATCGCTCCTGACAGTCGCGTGGTAAACTGCCAGCTTCTCCGCGCTCTCGCGGAGCATCGTTTCGTCGACTATGGCGTAGCGGCGATAGATCGACTCCGTCTTATGACCGGTCATCCGCATAGCAGCGGATCGAGCGACTCCAGCGCGCTCAAGGTTGCGGGCCGCAGTCCGTCGCAGATCGTGCGCGACGCGGTCCGGATACCCGGCGAGGCGACAAGCCTTGTCCCAACCGGTGTAGAAATCCTTGATCGGCTTTCCCTCCCAGTGGAACACCCACGGGAATGACATGGCCGGTCGCGAGTTCAGGCCGTCGGGTTCGTGCGTCCTCGCCCTTCTGGATGCTATCTTACCAACGCAACGGTTAGGGGCCGACTGCGGCTAGGGATTGGAGCGCAGGTGGTGGCTTTGCGGTTTACCTTGGCGCAAGGATCGTCAGAGGCTCGGCTTGGTGCAGAGGAGGCTGGAGATTCTTTCTTTAAAGAAACAGCTGGGCCGGGGTGGTGGAAGCGGTAGACACAGAGGACTTAAAATCCTCTGAGGGAAACCTCGTGCGGGTTCGAGTCCCGCCCCCGGCATCCCCGTTGGGCCTTACCGTTGGTCTTTGTTTCGAAAACTCGATGCTACGGTCTAGGCCACAAGTTGAGGCTAGATTACGGCTAGATCTTCTAGCTGGCATTAACCAAGTGGTCGGCAACCGCCAACCCAACGACGCGGATTTCGCCTTTTCGATTTGGCGGCAGCGATGACTGGCGCGAACGATTTAAGCGCGAATTCGTCGACCTTGGCGGCAATCGCGATTGAGGCCGCGATGCCTTATGGCGCCGTACGAATATGGCGTTCGATTCACACCCCACCGCGTCTTGCGACCAACGCGCCGCATCTAGCGGATCCACTGTGTCTTTTCGTGCTGGCGCCTTTGGGAACAGCGAGCGGCCCAAAAAGAAGCAAGCAGGTCACCAGCTTGCAATCGGCTATTGGCACGCGATTGGCTTTCTGAGCACCTGAAAGTGAAAGTTGGAAGTGGCCATTGAGCGACCCGCGGAGATCGACTGGTGGGAGGGGTAAGGGCGAGGCCGCACTCCCAAACCCGCTAATCGCCGCGATGCTGATGCCGGGTTTTTATCCCCATCCGTGCGAAAGTGTCGAATTACGTCATAGCTTGAGGTCCTGGCTGCTATTCGCAGGAGATCGTGTATACAAGATCAAGAAGCCGGTCCGTTTCTTCTTTATCGACGCTACTACTCCGGCGCGGCGTCTTGCGCTTTGCCGCGATGAGATTGAGCTGAACCGGCGGCTGGCCCCCGAAATTTACCTGGGCGTGCAGGGCGTCGTCGCGACCCAAAACACATATGCCCTAACCACCGAGCTTGCGGCATCCGAGGTGACCGATTTCGCGATCGTGATGCGCCGTTTGCCCGCCGAACGGATGCTGGACCGACTGCTTAGCAAAGACGCAGTCAACCTGACCGACGTAAAGCTGTTAGCCAGCCACTTGGCCGCTTTTCACGCCTGTGCCACGACCGCTAAGGCGCAGCGGTGGGGTTCGGCACAAGCGCTTTACGGTTTGGTAGGTAGTCTGGAAGAAGCGCAAAAGCTGGTTGCCGACAGCCTGATGCGCGCGCGCCTTAAACAGTTGCAGGCCCACCTGCGCCGCTACATCATTTCCCATCGCCAATCCCTGGACAACCGGGTTCGAGACGGCCGGGTGCGCGAGGGTCACGGTGATTTGCGGTGCAAATCAGTCTGTCTTACCGGAGATAAGATCGTCATCATCAATTGCGCCGACTGTAGTGAAAGCAGGCGCTATTTGGATGTGGCCGGCGATTTAGCCTCTCTTATTATCGATTTGGAGTTGCCGAAGCGCTCGGACCTGGCGCAGGGATTGTTGGAGGCTTACGTTTTGAACACCGGCGACCACCAGGTTCCAGAGCTCATGAAATTTTACAAGTGCTTCCAGGCCACCTGGCGCGGCATCTTGCAAATGTTAACCAGCCTGCGGCCCGAACTGCCCAATATTCAACGGATTGCGGCGCGGGGCGAAGCCAGGCAATGGTTGGACCTCGCCTTGGAATATGCCGCCTGAATATGGAGCGTGGCCTCCAGGCGCCCTTCATCGCCTGAGCTCTTTTGACGGTCGCGCCTTTTAATCCTGGCATTTGATCCTTGATCTATCAGATGTTAGTTGTTCATTCTGAGTCCAACGTCGTGCCCAAAAGCAGCGGCCATAACAGCGAATACGCCAAGGAACTGAAAGCGCCCCAAGCTGCTCCGCCTCGCCATTTTCATCTGTTGTGGGACGACGACCTGGAGGAAATGCGCGACATCTTTTTGGCACTTCGGGATCGCCGCGCGGAAGTGGTCGCGCGCTGGTACCAACTCTACACGTTGCATTTCGGCGACCAACGCACTTTATCCGAGGCCGATTTCTTTCAGATCTTCGAGCCGGCGCTGTTTCGCAATAAGAACGACCTGCTGGAAAAAAATATGGACCGCTATGCCCAGGACGTGCGCAGCCTGGGCGAGACCCTCGCTGAAAGAGGCGTTCCCTTGCAGGAAATCATTGCCTCGCTGCAACTTTTCGAACAGGCGGCGAGCGAGGTCTTTCCCCCCGGCGCCTCGCGGCAAATAGACGTCTATACCAAATTCGATCAGCTCAGCCATATTCGCATAATTTTGCTGGTGGACGCATATTTTCGGATCTGGAGTGCACGGCATGACGCCCGCTTGCTCGGGTTGGAGCGCGAGGCCGCGTTGCTGCCGCGCGAGCAGCGCACCAGCTTCCACGGGATTATCTCGGTGGCGGCACCGATGCGGGCGCTGTTCGAGCGTATCGAAGCCGCCGGCAAGACCAGCGGCACGGTGCTGGTGGTAGGCGAGAGCGGTACCGGCAAGGAGTTGGTCGCGCGGGCGCTGCACGAAGTCGGGCCTCGGCGCGCCGCACCTTTTGTTGCCTTCAACTGCGCCGCCCTCCCCAAGGACCTGATCGAAAGCGAGCTGTTCGGTTATCGTAAGGGCGCGTTCAGCGGGGCCAATAGCGAATACTTGGGCCTGTTCCGCGCCGCCGAAGGCGGGACCTTGTTTTTGGACGAAATCACCGAGATGAGCCCGGAGACTCAGACCAAGCTGCTACGCGCGATTCAGGAGCGTGCTGTACGACCGCTAGGAGCGACCCGCGAACTCCCTATCGACGTGCGGCTGGTAGCCTCGACCAATCGCGATCCCGAAGAGGCAGTGCGCGCTCAAATCCTGCGCCAGGATCTCTACTATCGGCTCCAGGCCACGATGCTGCGCTTGCCGCCGTTGCGCGAGCGGATCGAGGACGTGCCTGTCTTGGTCGAGCATTTTATCGCCCTGTTCAACCGCCAGTTGGGTCGCGGGGAACCGGTCGAGGGGATAGGCCAGCGAGCGCTTGCCGCGTTGCAGCGTTATTCCTGGCCGGGTAACGTGCGCGAGTTGTCCAACGCGATCGAAAGCGCGATGACTTTTGGCAAGAACAGATTGATCGAGTTGGAAGATCTGCCGCCGGCCCTCAGCGGCAATCGCAGTCCCGCCGCATCCGCCACCCCGGCGTTGTCCAATGGAGCGCCGGATACCACGTCTCCTGGGATGGGAACTTTCGCCGAGGCCGAGCGTAACTTAATCAGCCGCGCGCTGAAGGCGTGCGATTGGAACAAAGTCCACGCCGCTCAGATGCTCCGCATCTCGCGCAAAAAACTTTATGCCAAGATCAGCAAATACGGCCTGCAGCCAGCCCCATAACGCCGTAAAGGCGGTGGCATGTCTGCGGCGCTGGAGACCATCGCAACAATAAATTGGCCCGAGTACTGTATCCAAAAGATACAGCACAACCGGACTAGTGGCCACTTCATCGGCGGCATGCAATGGCTGACAAGCCACAGAGGTAATGGCACGAAACTCGCTTGCTTCGCGAGTGGGGAGGAACTGCGATGCTCAATACGCATTCGATATTGGTTCCGGTCGATTTCGACGATCATGCCGGCGCGGCCCTGGAGTTCGCCAAACGCGTGGCAATCGATTCCGACGGCGAGCTTCGCGTCCTGCATGCAATGCCCCTGTTCCTTGTCCCGGGAGAGCCGCAGAGTGTAGTGAGCGGCCAAATGGGTGAAGCGCAGAAAGCGCTGGAGAAACTGGCGGGGGAGCATCTCAAGGGCGTCAACTATCAGATCGAAGTACGGGTGGGGGAGACCGTCAAGGAGATTCTCGCCGCAGCGCGCACTCATCATAGCGATCTGATTGTGCTCCCCACCCATGGCCGACATGGCTTGTCCCACGCGATCCTGGGCAGCGTCGCCGAGCGCGTCGTACGCGACGCTCCTTGCCCAGTGCTCAGCTTCAAACCTGCCCAAGCCGGCCCCGTAGAGGCTCGGGTGACGGACGTGATGCTGAAGGCTCCGGAAACCGTCGCCAGCACGCTCACCTTGGAGCAGGCACGCCAGGTGATGGAAGATACCGGTCAGAGGTCACTGCCAGTAATGGAGGATGAGGTTCTGATCGGGATTATCACCGACCGCGATTTGCGCTCGCACCCAAACAAACGCGACATCCTGGTCAAGCATGCCATGACCAAGGCGCCGGTTTGTGCCACTCCCGCCATGACCGTTCGTGAAGCAGCTCAGCTCCTGGTGAGACTCAAGGTCGGCGCTTTGCCGGTAGTTGAAAACGGCCGGCTCTTGGGCATGCTGTCGACCGACGAGGTGATCGGCAAGCTGGTGGATCGACATAACTAAGGACTTGTCGAGGCTCCTGATAGGAGTACCCAGCTATGTCGTCACGGTTTGAATGTTTCGCACCGCTTGCACCAACCGGTAGAGGACGGCGTGGTGGACGCTGACTGCGCGGTAAGGACAAAGCCCTGCAATTACCCAGCGGATACGTATTCTCTCCGCTGACCACGCTGTGTAGAAATGGACTCCGAGTACCCGGCCGAGCGTTCGGTGGCGGTATTGTGGCGAGGGGCAGGGTAGAGCACGCCGGGGGCAGACAGCTATTGCTGCAGTCGTGGTGCTAGCAAGCTGCGCTCTCCCCTGCCGATTGCCGCATCGTCCAGGACAATTACCCTCAGACCCCGCCGGCTCAACTATTTGACCGCTGTGTGCGGATCTGCGGCAAGCCACCCGCACACGGCGCTTGCCAAATCGATAGGAGACGGCGGAGTGCTCGGTCTGCCGAAAGGATCAGCAGGCTAGGACGCACGGTGCGCAAAGAAAGCCACTTTCCGATCGGCAAAAGGGGCATGCGGCGAGATTCGTGCCAAAACCCGCCGCCGATTGGTTTCGACCTCCTCAGGCAGCCATGTTAACCTGACGCGCTATGGCAAATAGATGAAGAAGACAACAGTTAACAAGGTCGACAAAAAACAGGCGCAATCAACCAGCTTCGCGCCGGTTCAATCGCGGCTGGGGCGGCCCGCTTATCTGGGCTTTTTGTGGAACCACGACTTAGATGAGCTGCGTGCCGTGCTGGAGGGGATCTCCCGTTACCATGCCCCCATTTTGGATCACTGGCACGACCAGTATCGCACCCATCTGGGTGAAGGGCGCGCGCTCTCCGAGGCGGAATTTCGCGAGATCTTCAGCAAAGAGCTGCGAGAAACCGTCGATCTTCTGCTCCGTCACGACCTGGACGGCTTTATCGAACATATCCGGCGCGAAGCCGAGAATTTGGCCCAGCGCCAAGTCCCCTACTACGAAGTCATTATTTCGATGCACCTGTTCGAGGAGAGCGTCGCCAAGTCGCTGCCTGGATTTCCGCCCCTGCCCGCTACCTACCTGGCGTTCGACAAGCTCAGCCACATTCGCAGCATCGTGCTGGCCGATACCTATTTCCGTGTACGCGCCTCGCTGCTCAGCACGCGGATTTATGAACTCGAAAACGAAGCTGGAATGCTTCCGCTGGAGCGACGCGAGCATTTTCACGGCTTGGTAGGAGCAAGCCCCGCGATGCGCCGGCTCTACGAGCGGATTTGTCGAGCGGCGGTCCAGCGCCAAGGGACCGTCCTGCTGGTCGGCGAGACCGGGGTGGGTAAAGAACTGGTGGCGCGCGCACTCCATGAAGCTGGGCCAGGCGCCCACGGTCCTTTTATTCCGTTCAACTGCGCGGCCATACCGCGCGAGTTGGTGGAGAGCGAGTTGTTCGGCCACAAGCGGGGTGCCTTCAGTGGCGCAGGCGAGGAGTATCTGGGGCTTTTTCGCGCCGCCGAAGGCGGCACGCTTTTCCTTGACGAAATTACCGAAATGGCGCTTGACACTCAGTCCAAACTGCTGCGCGCACTTCAAGAGCGCGCCGTCCGCCCGGTGGGCCATACCCGCGAGCTGCCGATCAACCTGCGCCTGGTTGCGTCGACCAACCGCCAGCCCCTTGAAGCGGTTACCGCCGGCCGCCTGCGTGAGGACCTCTACTATCGCCTGCAAGCGATGGTGCTCGAGGTGCCCCCGCTGCGCGAGCGAATGGATGACTTGCCGCTGCTCATCGCGCACTTCCAGGAACTCTACAACCAGCGCCTGGACCGTACGCCGCCACTTGCCGGAATTGCCCCCGATGCGCTTGCCCGGATGCGCGCTTACCATTGGCCGGGGAACGTACGCGAGCTGGCCAATGCGATCGAATCCGCGGCCACCTTCGCGCAGGGTCCGCGGATCGAATTGGCCGACCTTCCGGATGCCGTTCGCGCGGCTTCCTCCTCCAGCAAGGCGGTGACCGCAAAAGCCCAAGTGGGAGATCTAGCCGAGGCTGAACGACAGGCTATCGGCCGGGCCTTAGCCGCGACCAAGGGCAACAAGGTTCAGGCCGCAATGATGCTGGGAATATCGCGCAAGAAGCTTTACAGCAAATTGAAACAATATGGCTGGTTCTGAAGCCTCACGTCGCGCCCTGGCTCGAATAGATCCCTACGCTGACGCCGAAAGAGTCAAGGCTGCGACTTATTGTGTCGGTAGGACACGTTGTTTCCCCTGCTCGACGACGCTAAGGGGCTGATGAGCGCTGGTAGCACCTCAAGGGGCGGTTGACCGCCCCTCTGCGATCGTTCGAGACTGAGCTGCCGACAGCAGTAGGCAAACTCGCCGGTCTAGCCGCGCCCAACCGTGAATCGATCGCCAAGGCGGAAGCCATCGATTTGCTGCGGCGGGTGGTGCTGGACATAGATAGCACCCAAATCCCGCTATACGGCGAGCAAGAGCGGAAGGACCGGGGGGTTTACTGGCGCGCGCCGTGCGAGCGGATTCCCGGACCTGCGCAGGCGGCTTCGGTGTCGACGGGAGCCACCCCCGAAACGAAATTAACCCCGCTCGCTGGACCGCCCTGCCCCGCCCTTGTGCGACAATTACCTAATCTGAAAAAAAAGAAGCAAATTTTTTCTTAATCTTGCTACAATCACCATTTTTATGTAACTGCTTAGTTGGTTGGCGATTCGGTCTTGGGCCATCCCGGTGAAGGAGACTGCTAACTTGGTTATTTATCGACCCGTCTGGATCGTGCGCGGCGCGTTGCTGACGCTGCTCCTATTTTCCCTCTCGTGCAGCGGCGGCTCCTCTTCCTCCTCTCCACCGGTCAGCGTCTCGGGTCTTTGTCAGCAGGCCTTCGCGCCTCCCAGCAATCTTCATGGGGTTGTGGCCCACGCCGTTGCTACTTCAACCCCCGCCCCGGTGCCGCTGTCGAGCTGCACCATGGATACCAACCGTGACGTGGTTATCGGCTCCGGGGGCTGCGGCCCCAATGTGTACGTCGACAAATCCTTCGTAGACTCCAATGGCACCGGCCTGGGATCCATCACCATCAACAGCGATGGAATTCTGGCTTTTCTCCACGATCCAGGCTTCGAGCCCTATCAACTCGACACGTCCGGGATCGTGGTTAATGGGACGTTGCGGGCCGGCGATTCGACCTGCCCGGTTGGCAGCAACAATCCGGGAACCAGCGTTGCGGTTATCAACTTCACCGACGCCCAAGCGGTCAACGGCGTAACCAAGGGTATCACCGTCAACTCGGGCGGCACCCTGCAGCTTTATGGCTCAACCGGCGTCGCGCCGGTTCCCTCCGGCACCCCCACGCCGGGCGTGAATCCTCAGGCCCCGAGCTGGACCTATCTGAGTGCCCCAGCGGGACCGCCGAGCTTATATGGCGCCAATCTGGGCGTTGCCAGTCCGGTCACCGCGCCCAACAACGCCACCACCATCACCGTGGCGGATTACGTCAATTGGCAGCCCAGCCAATGGATCGTTGTGGCGGGCACCGATTTCTCCCCGGACAGCTCCGAGTTCGTGATGATCGACTCGGTCCAATGCGCCGGCGCAAGCACCGGCCCCTGCACCATTATTCTCGATAGCAAAACCCCGCTGGTGAACTACCATTTTGGCGGTCCCGCGCCCGACACGGGAGCGAATGCCTTCAACGACGGCCCCAGCCAGAACTACGGCGTGGACGAGCGCGCCGAGGTCGGCTTGATCAGCCGCAACGTCAAGCTCACGTCGACCATCACCGGCACAGATACTCATTGGGGCGGCGAAATCAAAATCATGCCGGGGTACAACCTGGTCCAGATTCAAGGCGTGGAGATCGAAAAATTCGGCAAGGACCAGGCCGGCAGCTATCCTATCCATTTTCACATGGTGGGAGACGTCAGTCCCGGCACGTTGATCAACAGCAACAGCATCCACCACGGCTTTAACCATTGCATCACGCTGCATGCCACCAACAATCTGACCATCAGTAATAATATCTGCGCTCGCATCGTCGACCACCTCTTCTACTTCGAAACCGGGACCGAAACCGGCGACACTTTGGTGGACAACCTCGGCGTGGGGGTGATGAGCAACGAGTTCAGCATCCCGGCGGGCAACACCAACGCGCTAGCCGCCTTTTGGAGCGGAGACTACCTGGCGGCGCAAAACGGCTACGGCTACAACGGCTTCAATATTCCCTTCACCGACAATCAGGCGCCCTCCGCCGCGACCGTGATCGGCGATCCGCTGGGCGAAACTTCATCGGGTTTCTGGATCACCAACCCGGCAGCCAATAAGTTTGTCGGCAACGACGTCAGTGGATGCCAGGACCAGGGCCGCGCCTTTTGGATTCTGCCTCCCGCGAGTCAACCCGACGTGGCGAAACTGCCGCTACCTGCGGGTAATTTTTCATCCAATCGGGCGCACGGCTGTTATACGGGATTCGACACCGCGTCGGATTTGAATGTGACGGGCGCCGTCAATTACACCCCTCAAGGGTCGTGCGTCGGCGGTCCCTTGGCCGGCAGCGGGACCAATTGCGACGTGGTAACCGAATTCGATCACCTGACCGCCACGCGCAATCGCAACCGCGGGATCTGGGTGCGGCCCGGCTGGTATGTGCTCGATGGGGCCCGGTTGGCCACCAATCGCGACGGCGCATCGCTGGTCTCCAGCGGCGGCACCGAAGGTTCGCCGCCGGGCGAATGGGGCCTGCTCACGAACTCGATCGCGGTCGGGATCAGCACCAACAATCCCTGGCGCTTCGGCCCCTGCCCTTATCCCGGGCAGGACGGCTTTGGCGGCAGCCAGGGATGCTGGGGGAGTTCCAACGGCGGTCTGATCGGTAACGGCTACCCCACGCCGCAATGGAACATGTTCGGCTACATGTTCTACGACGGGCCAGCGCGGCTTGAAAACGTCAAATTCGTCAACTTCGTCCAAAGCGTCGAGCCGATGCTGACCGCCAGCGATGCGGGGTTTCTTCAATATTTCTCGAATACCAACAAGATGCTGTGCGCGCCCAGCGTGCCATTCCAGTACGAAGGCGACGCCGCGATGGGTTGGTTTCAGTCCAACGAAAACAGCTATCCGCCGACCCAGTTCACCAAAGATTTGACGTTTTACAACGTCGCCCTGCGTCACGAGGTCTATACCCAGGACGTAGAGAATACTTGCTCCCCCGTCCCAGCCACCGGCGCCAATTTCCGCGACGGCGACAAGTTCACCGTGATCCAAGACCACGACACCACGCTGACCGGTCTGCAGGTGGTGCCCAACGGCGGCGGTTCGCCGATCGCCGGCGCCTACCCGATTTCGCTGAACAATCTGCCATTCCTGGCCGGACCCGGCACGGTTGACGAATGCCTCTCGGATGGTGCGCAAGACAACGTGCTCGAGCAGCGTCCAACCTCGCTGATGAGCCCCTATAGTTATGCGACTCTGGAGTTCTCCGCCCTCAATGGCTGTTCGGGCGGCTCCTGCGCCAACAGCGGCGTGATGGTCTTCACCAAGGACGAGATCGACTATCCCAGCAACGGGGGTGCCGCGCAGTTCCAGTTCACCGATCAGGCGATCACCAACAACAATCAGATCGCGACGGTCAACTGCGGCGGTAGCCTGGCCAGCGGGACTGGAGTCGAAGGCCACGCTTGCGTGGCGCTCACCGGCCGCAACGGGCAGGGCGTATACGAGCCCAAGTTGGTCAATGGGCTTGGTTACACGGTTCAATCCAGTGTTGGCATGCCCAATTTTGTATCGTTGATGTACACCGACGCCGATCTGCCCGGGGGGATCAGCCCCCAAAACCCGTTCCAGGCGCGCATTGGTATTTGCTACCAGAAGAACGTTCCCGCCAACGCCTTTATCGTATACAAGGGCAGCAAGCTGTTCGTTGGTCCGTTTGGCAACTTTGACAGTCTGGCCGGATTGATTCTGCCTCAGACAACCTCCTGCCAGGGTTTGGACAACGTGCTCTGCGGCACTAACGCCAACCCATTGTCGTGCCTGGACGGCAAGTGTCCATCGGCGCCTTTCTATCCCGCCCCGACCGCGGTTCCCACTCCCGCGCCTGGCACTGCGCCTAATCCTCCCGGCGCTCCGATGCGTCTTACCCAAGTCGCGTCGTTAGCTCAGCTTTCGGATCCAACGATGTGCCCCAACGGAACGTGCTTCTATTATGACTCGATCTCGGGCCTGTTGTTCCTCGATCTGGTTCAGGAACAGCCCAATGCGGGAGGCGCATACAGTTCGCCGCTGGGCAGTTGCAGCGGGACCCAGAACACCAGCGACCCGGCCTGTACCGGGGAAAATTTCTACTCCGCTCCGGGCAGTGGGGCCGAACTCTACACCATCGAGGTGGACCCGAGTCACTACACTCCCAGTGGGCCGTCCGATTGCATTCCCTATGGACCTTCGGCCTTTACTGATTATACCCAGCCCTATCCATCCAACTTGAACCAGCTCGCATACTCGGACGGTCAGGTCGTGCTGCCCCAGCTTGAAGCCACCAACCCGGCGTTTCCGCATCAGGTTGCCTCCAACGAGCCGACGAAGTTTTGTCCCACTAACCCGCCGGCCACGCCCGACTGGCCGCCCGCGCCCCCCTCCGCCATTCCGACCAACTTCACCATCGCGCTGCCCGCCGGCGTCTCGGTGACTCTGACCCCCAACGTCACCCCAATTCCAGTTCAGGGTAATCCGCTTTACCCGCTGAGCCCGGGAGCATACATGGTGACAGCGTCCGCTTCTCCGTGCACCTCGGGCATTTGCCAATGCAATCAGAACGTCACCGTCACCTCGACCGGCTGGAGCACCAGCGGAAATACCTGCTGCGGCCTAGGCGGCAGCGGAACCACGATCGGGGTCGCGGCCCAACCCTGGAAATGCACCGGCCCCTAGCAACAACCCTCGTGTTCAGAAAGCGCGCCCAAGAAGGGAGAAAGAGTTGATGTCGAAAAAGTGAGCACGGGGGTGTGCCAGCGAGTTTTGTTGGGCAGCATGGCGTTGACAATAACGAGCGACTCGCGCATACAGGCGGTGAGCCCCCGAACAGCTTCAACGCTTTATGATAAGCCGTTTCGGCGAGACTGGGCCGCCAACCTGCCGTTTTGTTAGATTAGCCGATAATTCCACAGCGAGGGGGACGCGATGCGAATCGATCTGCATAGCCATTACTATCCGGCGCAATACCTGGGGCAGCTGGAGCGATGCGGTTTGCGCGGGGTCGGCGTCCTGCGCGGTTTGCACGCCGGCGACGCGCCGGAGGAACTGGAAGCGCGCCTGCGCGACATGGACCGGGCGCGGGTGAAGATGCAGGTGCTGTCGGCAGGCGCGCACGGACCGTATTTCGCCCGCCCCGAGGATGCGATCGTCGCTGCCCGCACCGCCAACGACACTTACGCCGAAGTGGTGCGGCGCCATCCCGGTCGCTTCGCGCTGTTCGCCTCCACGCCCCTGCCGCATTTGGACGCCGCGATGCGCGAGCTGGAGCGGGCGATAGACGAGCTGCACGCGGTGGGCGTCAACGTCACCACCTCGGTGCTGGGCAAGCCGATTGCCGATCCGGCGTTCGATCCATTCTTCGAGGAGCTTAACCGCCGCCGCGCTGCGTTGTTTATTCATCCGGCGGGCGTGGGCGCCTGCTCGCCGCATGTGGAGGAGTACGGCCTGACCTGGGCGATCGGGGCGCCGATCGAAGACACCGTGGTGGCGTTGCAACTGATCGCGCGCAAATTTCCCCAGCGCTACCCCGAAATTAGGATAGTGATTTCGCACCTGGGCGGCGCCTTGCCCATGTTGATCGCGCGGCTAGACCATCTGATGCCGCTGTTCGGAACGCCGCTGGACGAGAAGCCCAGCGCGACGGCGCGGCGGATGTGGTACGACACTGTGGCGCACAACTCGTCTCCCGCGCTGCGCTGCGCCGGCGACACGCTGGGATGGGACCGGTTAGTGCTGGGCAGTGACTATCCTTATCAGAGCGCGCAATGGTATCAGGGCTGCGTGGAGTACATCGAAAGTTGTGGACGACCCGCGGCCGACGTCAGAGCCATCCTGGAGGACAATCCCGCCGCGGTTCTTCTCAAACCCGCCAACTGAACAGTGGGAAGCGCACCATGATCGACGAGAAGGACGTTTTGGTTTCAATGCGCGATGGCGCCCGCCTGGGAGCGCGGATCTACCGGCCCGACAGCGGCCGGAGCCCGGCCTTGCTGGCGATAGGTCCTTACCGCTACGACAACAACCAACTACCGCCCTCGCCGCAATTCCTATGGCGTGAGACCGGGCCGATCGAATGGTATGTCTCGCAGGGTTATGCCTTCGTGCACGTCGATGTGCGCGGGACCGGGATTTCCGACGGCGAGTTCGGGCTGCTCGATCGCATTGAGCAGCAGGACATGTTCGACGTCGTCGAATGGATCGCGCGCCAGCCCTGGTGCAGCGGCAAGGTAGGCGGAATCGGCGAATCCTACTACTGCATGGCGCAATGGTTCATGGGAGCGGTCAACCCTCCCCATCTGGCCTGCATCGCGCCCTATGATGGGATGACCGATCCCTATCGCTACCTGGCTTACCAGGGCGGCATCGAGGGGTACTTCCCCAGCTTCTGGTACACCATCAGTGTACGCCTGCCCAATCTCCATCCCGCTAACCGCGACCACCCGCGCGAAGTGACCCGTGATCTGATGCTCGACATCCAGCGCCATCCGTTTTACGACGAGTTCTGGCGCGAGCGGGCCGCCGTCGAGCAGCTCGACAAGATTCAGGTCCCGGCTTTTATCATTGGCGTGTGGGCAAAGAACGACTTTCATCTGCCGGGGATGCTGATCGGCTACGAGCGGGTCCGCGGGCCGCGTAAGTTGCTGATTACCGCCACTGCATCGCCGTTGACCGCGCTGTTGGACTTCGCCAGCGTCGAATTTCATCAAAAGTACCTGCTGCCCTTTTACGACCGCTACCTGAAGGACCAGCAAAACGGCTTCGAGAACCGCCCCAACGTCGAGTACGCCGTCCATAATACCGGGGTAATACGCTGTTTCGAGACCTGGCCGCCGCCGGGTGTAAAGCGCCGCCGCCTGTTCCTGGCCAAGGGGCCCAGCGGCAGCGTAAGCTCGCTCAACGACGGCCTGCTGGCGCCAGCCCCATCGCCTGGCGGCGGCAGCACCACCTATTCTTATCCGCAGCCGACCTGGCTGGGCGTAGTGGTGGGACCGCAGCCGCCCGATCCGGTGCGCCAGGTGCTGACCTTCACGACCCCGACGCTAGACAAGGACCTGGAACTCGCCGGCGGCGCGAAGCTGGTACTCTATGCCTCTTCGACCCGCGACGACATGGATTTTTTGGTCAAAGTCTGCGAGCAGTTCGCGCAGGAGCCCGCCGCCGGTATGCAGCCGCGCTTTCGAGTGGTGGGGCGCGGCTGGCTGCGCGCCTCCCACCAGGAGCGCGACCCGCGCTTTGATCGCGAGGACGCCCCCTATTACACCCATGCGCGCGCAGTGCCGCTGGAACCGGGAAAGATTTACCAGATAGAAATCGCGATCGTACCCTGTGCTTATCGCTTCAGCAAAGGCAATCGCATCCGGCTGGAAATCGCTTGCACCGACTCACCGGTATTCGATCCGCTGAGCATGCATATGTATCGGCCCGACAAGATCGGCGCGGATACGATTTTCCACGATGCTAAGTATCCCTCCTACCTGGAACTGCCAGTCCTCGACGCGGAGTGAGTTGTCTTCGGCTCACCCCACGCCGACGGCGGCGCCAGTGTGCGCTCGCGCGGCGACCGGCACCTCGGGATGGCGCGGCTTGCATCCCAAGGCACAGATGGCAGCGAAAATCAGCAGGGTGGCCAAGATCTCGAAGCCATAGCGGTAAGTCTGGGTATGCACGTACAGCCAGCCCATCGAGACCGGACCCAGCGCGCCGCCCAGCGCCGAAAACATATAGAGCAGGCCAATCAGCGAGCCCAGCCGCTTTAGTCCGTAACATTCGGTGATAACCAGTGGGATTAGCGACAGCGGCGCAATGATCGTCAATCCCCAGACCACGGTCCAGCCAACCAGGACAATTTCATAACCGACAAACAGCAGCATGCTCACGCCGATGGCGTTACCGAAAAGATCGAGCGCCAACGCCGTTCGGCCGCTGATCCGGTCGGCCAACCAACCCATGATCACCTTGCCCACGCCGGCCAAGCCGGTAGCGATTCCAAACGCGCGCACCGCTACCGTACGGCCATAACCGGCGCCGGTGATATAGGGAATAGTATGAGCAGTAGTCGCGGCGAGGGTGAGGTTGAAGGTGAATTGACAGACCGCAATCAGCCAGAAGGCACGCCCACGCATCGCTTCGCCCAATTCCGCTCCGGGCAGAATGCTGGCGGCCGAGCCGGCGACCGCGCTTTGCAGCGGACGAGTGCGCACTTTCCAGATCACCAGCGGCAGGATCAACACGATGATCGGTAACGGAACGACCGCATAACTGGCACGCCAACCCCAGCTGTAAATCACCCGGTTGACCACGATGTAAAGAACCATCCCGCCTACCGACATACCCGCCAGGGCCAAGCCCAACGCGAGGCCTCGACGTCGCGGCTCGAACCAATTGGAAACGACCACCGCGCAGGGACTGAGAGTCGCCGCCGCATCGCCCAGGCCGATGAGAAAGTAGCTCACGGCCAACGCAGCGTAGGAATGGGCCAGCGCGGCAAGAATGAATCCAGCGCTGAGCACGACCACGCCGGCGCTCATCACGATTTGTGCATCGAGGAAGTCAATGAGCCAGCCCACCAGCGGCATTCCGATCGCGCCCATCGAGAAGCCCGCGAATGTTTGCAGTGTGGATGAACGCAGGCGGTTCCAGCCGAAGGCGCGCTCGATGGGGATCATATAAACGGGCAGAATGATGAAAGCGCCGTGAACGAAAAACATCTCGACGAACATAATGGCGACCAGCCACCATGCGCGCTTCTCTCTAGCGTCCATCCTCACCCCCTATGCACGGACCGCGGCGTTTCACGTCGCTCGTGGGCGAATCGAGCTAACCGCCCAGGCGGGCGCGGCTTCAAGCCGCGCCCTTGAAAGTTTTCCCTCGCTTCGAGGGTGATTTAGAGCGGCGGTACCTTCCAGGCATGAGGATCGGGGATGTTGGTATTAAGCCCGCGCATCGGCGAACCGCCGAGAACGCCAGTGCCCCACTGGTCCGCATTTTCGGGACACATCAACAGTGTCTTGCACTGATAGCTGTCGTCCACTTGCTGAATGTCCGCAGTGTATTCGAGCAGGTTGCCGCTGGGATCGGCGAAATAGGCGAAAGTGTTGTTGCCCAAAACGTGGCGGCCGGGTCCCCATTGCAGCATTGCCTTCTCCTTGAGCAGGCGCCCTACCCCGCGCATCATCTCTTCGACGTCGCGCATCTCGAAGGCCACGTGCTGCAGCGCCGGTCCCGTGCCTGGAACGAAGGCAATACTATGGTGATCGCTGTCGCAGCGCAAAAAGCTGAAACACTTCTGCCCGTTGTCGTTGACGAACCAGTCTGACACCTTGAAACCGAGTTGCGTCACATAGAAGTCGGTGGTCCTTTCCAGGTTGGGGGAGTGCATCACGATGTGGGAGAGCTTTTTCGGAATCGATTCCCCGCGCTTAAGCTCGCGCGCGCTGCGCTCCTTGACGCCGCTGGAGATTTCCACGGCGCGGCCGTCAGGATCGAAAAAGCGGAAGCCGTAACCGCCGCCCGGAGTCTTGAGCGCTTCCGGCTGGCTTATCAGGCGCACTCCAGCTTTCGCCAGCTTGGCAGCCAACCCATCGACCGCGGCGCTGCTGTCGGTAGCCAGAGCAATCAAATCGATCCCCCGCTCCGAACCGCCGCGCAGCCGAAAGATATAAGCCTCGGGCGAGCCTTCGGCGGCGAAAAATGATAGCTTGCCGTCGTGCTCGGCTTCTTCCAGGCACCAAGTTTTTTTGATGAACTCCCGTTCGCTGTCGAAGTCGGGAACCTCCAAGGCGACGTGACGAATCGATGTAACCCGATCTGCCATACGAGCCCCCTGCCGTTATTAGGTTGAAAGTGAAATCGCGACTATTCACTCGCGGCCAGGCTTGCCCCCGGGTGACCCGGCAAGCCGGTTACCAGCTCGACCAGTAAAGCATAGCTCAGCCTCCTGTGGGTTTCACACGCGCACCAGACCGCCATCGACGTACAACGTCTGACCGGTCATGAAAGCAGCATCATCGCTGGTGAGAAACGATACCGCGCCGACTAGATCCTGGGGCATCGAAACCCGCTTAATCGCTTGGCGCTGGGCGATCATCTCATAGTAACCTTCGCGATTGCCTACCTGGGTCAAAGTTCCCGGGGTGCGGGTCAGACTGGGCGCAATCGCATTCACCGTGATTCCGTCCGGCCCCAACTCGCTGGCCAAGGAGCGGGTAAAACCCACCACTCCACCCTTGCTGGTGACGTAATGGACGAAGTTGGGGAGAACCATGCCCAAGGTGTTCGACGCGACATTGACCACCCTGCCCCATCCTCGTGCCCGCATATCGGGTACGAACGCCTTGGACATCAAGAACATCGAGTCCAGATTGACGGCCAGGACGCGGCGCCATTGCTCAAACGTCATCTGGTGAAAACTCAGATGAGGAAGCACGCCGGCATCGTTGACTAGGATGTCGCAGCGGCCAAGGTCACGCATCACCTGCTCCGCCAACTTGGCCACGGATTGCGGCTCTGAAACATCGCACTGAAAGGCCACGGCCCGTCCGCCGGCGGACCTGATCGTGTCCAGCGTCGCACTCGCATCCTGGATATCAGCAATTGCGACTTGGACTCCGTCCTCTGCCAGCCGCGATGCGATTGCCTGGCCGATCCCCGAAGCTGCTCCGCTGACTACGGCGACCCTTCCTGCATGACCTTTACCCATTGATTTGGCTCCCCTGGTGGAATGATTCTTCCTTACAGCTCCTGGAGCCTGGGCAGCACCTTGGTGCCAAAAAGCTCCAAGGCTTGGCGCATCTTGGCCCCGCGCACGGCCAGACTGAGATCGAGGACGCCGGCGCCGATGGCCTGCTTCATCCTTTCGGCTTGCGCGATTACGCTCTCGGGACTTCCCAATAGCAATTCGCCGAGCTCGACCCGCTCTCGCAGCGTATGCGGCATGAGTCGCTCCTTGGCCACGGACAGATCCCTGCCGTAGTATCCGGTCTCGGTTACCGCGCTCTCCAGCGTCAAGCCGCCTATGGTCTGCGGTCCGCGCGTGCCGCCGGGACCCAAGTCCTCGGCCGCCTCCTGGTCAGTGGACGCGACATGTACCGCCGCCCGGTAAATGATCTGCTCGGAGCCCGGCTCCCAGCCATGAGCCGCGGCTCGCTCCCGATAGTAGCGCGCGTTTTTTGCCGCCAGCGGGACGTTGGTGAACGCCAGACCCAGACCCAGATGGTTGGCGGCGGCGTATTCGCCCGACTCCGGGCTGGAACCCGACATGTAGAGCGGCGGATGGGGCTGCTGCACCGGGCGCGGCCAGATCGAAACCGCACGATAGCGGTAATAGCGCCCTTCCCAGCCAAACGGCTCGGGCTCGGTCCACGCTCGCCGAATAATCTCCACTCCTTCCTGAAAGCGCTCGCGCGATTCGGCGGGATTGATCGTGTAGGTCACGTATTCGTTGGGCGTGCCACGCATCAAGCCGGCGATAATTCGCCCCCCGCTCATCGTGTCGAGCATCGCGAATTCTTCGGCAACCCGGATCGGATTTAGAATTGGCAGGGTCGGACCGAGAATCGCGATACGGGCGCGCCGCACCACTTGGGTAAGGGCTCCGGCCAGCACCATCGGATTGGGAGTAAGCGACAGCGGGGCGAAGTGATGCTCCGCCACCGACACCCAATCGAAACCAAGCTCGTCGGCTAGGCGAAAAAGCTCGAGCGTATGAGCCATCGAACGCTGCGCGATTTCGGGCGAATAGGCGGCCGCAGGGGCGGGCCAACCATGAGGAAACGGTCCCATGTAGGTGCCGATAAGAAACAAAGAAAGCTTCATCGCCAGGCCTCGACCACTCGCCGAGCTTCGCCAAACTGTTATTGAAGCACGCCTTCAAGGGCTTAAGAGCCCGCTCCTGTGTTCCACCACAAAGGCGTCGCGCCGGTCGACAAACTCGCCGATTATCAAAGCCGCCGCTTCAGGACGATCGCTGGCGACTTCGTGCGCGGCGTCATAGACAAAAATCGTATGACAATCGCGTACCAGTGGCGGATACCGCCGTGCCAGTTCGGGCATGGTTATCCGGTCGTTGGTGCCAAACAAGACCAGGGTTGGCGCGGTTAGCTGCTGGAGCCGCTCTTCGATCCCTGGCTCGCGGCCGGGCTTGTGAAATTCTTCGATCTCCGCCAGCGCCGCGCCGGGGGCCTCCACACTAGCCCGCATCCACGGCACCGGGCGGCGCTCGGGATGCGCATACAGGAACCGCGCCAACGATCGTGAATCGTGCGCCGGAAGATGCCAGCCCTCGGGCAGAAGCAACCAGGGCGAAACCAGAACCAACGTCCTGACTCGCTCCGCCGCGTCCAGGGCTTGGAGCAAGGCAACTCGCGCGGCGAATGACATGGCGATCAAATTGTAGCGTGCCAGCTCGAGCTCGGCGCAAACTGAGGCCAATGCCTGGGCTTGTTGGTTACTCGACCAACCCCGTGTACCCCACGCCGCGGTGAGCGCCGGTAGCTCCATCGCAAGGACTCGGTGGCCTTGCGCGAGCAAGTCGTGAAACCCGCCCCAATACAGCCCGCCCAGGCCGTGGAGGACGACGACCGGTTCCCCTCGACCCTTTTCCAGACAAAAGACGTCCGCCCCATCCGTACCGACGGAGCGTTGGCGGGGCAAATCGCGGGGCGCTGACGCTAACATCTAGGAAGTCCTTGCTTGGCGATGCCGCTCGGGCAGTATCAGGCGCGAGGGATAGGTCGCGTCGTGATGATAAGTGTCGCGTCCCACCTTCAAGCCGTACCAATGGGTCGATGGCGCGTCGAGCACCTGCGAATCGTTATTGCTGATGTCAAGGCGCAGACGTTCGCCGGCCCGCACCAGGAAGGACATCGGCAGAAGTTCGATTCGCAGTTCGTAGACTTGGCCGGGAGTGACCGGCTCGGCTCGCTGATGGCTGAAGAAGGGGCGCATCGGGGTGCTGAGAGCCGGATCTTCGATCCGGCGCGAGGCCCTAAGCCATCCCTGGCTTTCGATCCGCACGTGCGGCCGGCCGCCAGGTGCAGCGCTGAGCGTGGACAACCGCACGATCACGTCGAAGTCGGGCTGGTCGGAGGAAGCGTGCAGCACCAAAACGCCGTGGCCGGTGAATTCACGATCGCACGCGAAGGGAGCGGAGGTGTAGGTCAAAAGCGCCGCGGTATGGTCCATCTCGCCCGTGCTATCGAACGTGGTGGTGCCCAGCACCCAGCGCGGATCGGGATACGACCATGTAGTGCTCTCGCCGTTGGCGGCCGGCGTGGTCTCGATCAGGGAACCGTCGTTGAGCGAGCGCACCGCGCCGCTGTTGCGCCCCGACAGGTAGAACGAAGTGGGCGTGACGTCGGGTGGCGGCCAGCTCTGAGCGGCGCGATATTCGCCTTCGCCGTTGACAAAGAAACGCACCGCTGGCCGCTCCATCACTCCATTGGCTACACCCTTGAGATGATGGTCGTACCAGGGCAACAATTCGCGTTCGTGAAAGTCGCGGCTGGCAAACAACTGCTGAGCGCCGGCCCAGGAGTTGGGATGGGTAATGAGCAATTGCTTGGGACCGCGTACCCGTTCGAAACCCATGACGTTGCCACGCAGATGGAGAGCGCGTTTGCCCCACACACCGATCGAGAAGACCGGAATATCCACCTGGTCCAGCTCCCAGAAGGGTGAACGCCGACGCTGCCATTCGTCATCGAAGGGATGGGCATAAATGTCTGCAATGAAGCGATGGCGATTGGCGCCGTAAATGTCGTGGCCGGTGGCCTGATGCGCCAGCATCACGCTGGCCAGCACCCAGGCGCCCAAAAAGCCGTGGGCCGGCAAACCGCCGTGATACATCCAGTCGCGATACATGTCGGTGGCGCCGTCAAAGGGAGCGATGGTGCTTAGGTGGGGAGGGCGGGTACGCGCCGCATTCCATTGGCTCCAACAAAAATAGGACTGCCCGATCATACCGATTTTGCCGGTGCACCAGGGCTGGCGCGCGACATACTCGATCGCATCGTGAATCGCTTCGCCCTCGCGGCGCGACACCGGGTCCCAGTCGCCCTCTGACGCTCCGCTGCCCGGTACATCCATCCAGACGTAGGCGTAGCCGCGCGACAGGTAGAGTTCGATCGGACCGGTCTCGACGTAGGGGAAGGTCCAGCAGGCGGGTAAGCGGCGCAGCTCCTTTTGATAAGGCGACGCGGCTAGCAGCACCGGATAGCGGCCACTCGCGCCAGGCGACGGAAGAAACACGTCCGCCCGAACCAGCATGCCGTGGCGGGTGCGGACCTCGATTTCAAACGATGGCTCTGGCATCGTCCCTCCGTTGCTTGCGGAGCGCGCTACAGGCTACTCCGGCATCCTCACGGTCCCGGACCGCCAGCCGATAGTCCCAGCGACAAACGGCCGAAGCTCAACGCCCTGCCGTACCATTGGAGCGCGATATGGGCGTTGAGCGCATGAATGTCCCGAAAGGCGCGCTGTACCGGATCGTCGTCGCACAGGGCATGGGCGCCGCCCGCCTCAACCCCGCCGGTACTTGTGACCTGGCTGTGCCACGGGCTCGGCGTATGGCTGTGAGGCATCCGCTGTTGCCATTCCATGAAGTCAACCTGAACACTGCGCCACAAGCTTGCGGTTTCCAAGGCCTCCATGCGGCCGCCCCTTGAGACAAAACCCGGACTGGCACGAACCGCGGTTCACGACCAGGGACCGCCGACTGGCAGTCCCAGCGACAGACGCCCAAAGCTCAGTCCCATGTTGCGCCATTGAAGCGCAGTGTGAGCGTTAAGCGCATGGAGATCGCGGAATGCGCGCTGCAGCGGGTTGTCGTCGAACAGGCCGTGCGCGCCGCTTAAGTAATGGATCATGTCCACCGCGCGCAGGCACAATTGCGCGGCGTAAGCAAGATCGCGCAGGTAACGGGCGCGATGCTCGTGTCCCATCGCCAGGCCGGCGCGAGCGCGCGTGTTGAGTTCCTCGGCATCGCGCGCTTGGAGCAGGTAGGCGCAATCGATCAGCGTGGCGGCTTCAGCTACCTGTAGCTGCACGGTGTCCATGTCGGCGCTGCGGCTAGCCGCCAGTCGCTTGGGTTGATCGCGCACCCGCTGCACGAAGGCCTGCCACCCGCCGCGCGCGATTCCCACTGCCGGCGCGCTCAAATTGTACGGAAACACGCCGGAAAGCGGTAGACGGAAGATATGACTCGGATTTACCTTAGCTCCCGGAGCGCTGCCTTCCAGCAGAAGGCTTGCCGGGAGGACCCGATGCTCGGGCACAGTCGATCCAGCCACACGGACGTCATTGCTGCCGGTGGCTCGCAGGCCGCTTACGAACCAGGTGTCGATAATCTCGTAGTCTCGCCGCGGCACAATGCACCAAAGCGGCAGCATCTTGCCATCGGGCTGCGCCATCGTGGCGCCCAAAATCACCCATTGCGCATGAACCACGCCACTGGCGAACTTCCATTGCCCAGCCAGCCTGTAGCCGCCCGCTACCCGCTCCATCTCGCAGTGCTCGGGGTAAAGCGCACTCGCCAGTAACGTCTCGGAGGAATCGCCCCAGATCTCCTCCTGGGCCTCCAACGGATACATCCCCAAAATCCAAGCGTGGCACGCGATCACGGTTAAAATCCACGCGCTAGAACCGCAGGCCTGCCCAATCTCCGCGGCCAACTCAAGCTGCGCGGTGCCGTAATCCAACTCGTAGCCGCCGTAGCGCGCCGGTTGCAAAATGCGGAACAGGCCGGCCGCGGCGAAATCCGCGATGGTTTCGTCGCAGATTCGCCGGGCCGCTTCGGCCTGCGCCGCGCGGGCTCCGATCTCAGGCACCATCGCCTTCGCCCGCCCGACCAACTCACTCAAGCGCGCGCGCCCGCCGCGCGCTTCGCCATCTGTTGTTGTTTCGCTCAGCGACTTGTCGACCCTCTGGCCGTTGGGCATCTCTGCTACCTCGCCTCACCGAATACTTCACACGACCAGCTCTCGACTGACGCGCGCGAGCCACCTACGTCACACTGCAACAACCTATCGCCTTGCCACACCACCTCCCACCTACCCTCCACGCCACATCCGTCTATTGCACGATTTGGTTTAAGCCCGCTACGTCGCTATACCTCGGGTAATTCACGTATTTGGCCGGCGTATCCTGATTGTACCAATACCCATCCTTAGGCGGTATAAGACTATCGCTGTGAAGATTATTGAAATCGTAATTCAGATGGCACCAGGCGTTTCCTTCCAAATAGTAGGCATTAGGCCAGCCCGGCACCCGCTTTGCCGGCTGATACGTCCACAACCCCCGCCAGAACTTCCCGTTTTGGTCAAAATCATCCCAGCCTACCGTTACCGTCTGTTCCTTATCCAACCAGATATAATGATTGGCATAGCAATACCCCGCCGCCCGCTTGGGTATTCGCTGCACCGCAAGCTGCATCTGCTGGCGCATTTCCCAATGGCCCCCTACTGCCGCCTTAGGCCACACCCCGTAATGAATGTCCCACATAGAGGGGTCGTTGACCACCCCCACGCGATCAGGCGGAACGATATAGGAAATAATATTTTTAGTCCCAAGATATTGTGCCTTAAACCAAGTAATCGGCAACGGTGCCTTGGACACGTCGTCGTAGCTAAAATCAACGTTGGCTACAAACGGAGCGCAGCGCGCCGCCTGCGACAACTGCACTACCCGCCTGATGCTGGGAATAAACGCGTAGTTCAACGGAAATCGATCCGGATTTGAATAATCCAACTCCAGCCCACCGATATACTGCAGTTGCGTCGGATATATCAATTCGGTATAGCCGCTGGTAAACACACCCTTTGAGCCCGCGCTGTTGGGAATAACTAGCGGGTAACCCTGATCCGTAACGTGTCCAAGGTTGTAAAGTACCCCCATCGCCTGTTGCGTAAACTCGTTCCCGTAACGGTCGAATAGCACTGCTTGAAGACCATGGTACACCAGCATCGCGGGTTGATATTGAAAATATGAATCATACATTAGCTTGAAGCCAGCCAGTGGATCCTTGGTGCTTAAAGTGCTGAAGGGAAACGGTTGTCCCGCCACGTAACCTATCATACGGTAGCCGCCATCGCCGGTCGGCACCAATTTGACCTGGTGTCCATACTTCTCAGTTGCTTCCCAATAGGTGGGTGGCAGCGGATAGGACTGCGTAGGCGCAATAACTATTTGATAATTGACCGGTAAACTGGTTTGAATGTCGCTGCTGGTGCAGAGATGACCAAACACTTCTCCCATATTGGCGAGAAACTTCTGACAATTCGCCTTGGTTATGACCGTACCCACGGGCACTTGTTGGGACTGTTGGGCTGGCGCGGCACCGGCTAATAGGACCACGACAACTAAGACTGTTACGGAGGTGAAAAAGCGTTTCACTATGTTTTCCCCCTGCGGAAACTGCTATTTTCATTGCCAAGCCGTTTTAGCCGGATCATCGTTCGCGACGAGACTCTGGGTCGCCGCGAGCATTGTCTTCACAATTTACGGACCCGCCCTGCAATGCCTGCTACGCGAGGGCTTTAGGGACCATGCTCGGGCGCTGTCAGGGAAGACAACCGCTTTTGTGTGTCGTGTATGCTGTTTTGGCGGTTTCGATAAGTAGGCGTCACCAGTTAAATCCACTACTTGACGGCGAGACGCTACATCGCCACGACAGAAGCTTGACTGTTTAACTAAAAAAAGGGGCGAAAGGTTGCCGCTTGTCGAGTCGACGTAATCCTTACAAGGAAGATTCTGAAGTGTGAGATTCCCGCCCTGAAAAGTTGAATTGCTGGGCCGCTTTGCCGAGCGACTGAATAGCGACCACTGGCAGGCGCTTGCCTTCATCGGCGTTAGGTGCGTTTCAACTTGGGGCGAACCTGCAGTTGCCTAGCTCAAAAGCGAAAAAAGGTCAAGAACTGAAGCGGAGCGGATTGAAAAGTATTAGAGGAGCGCCCGTTAGACGGCTTTGATTTTGTGGCCATAAATCGCTGTGCGGTCGAGGCCAACCTAGCGCTTATAGCGTTGCTGGAAAGGTTGCCTCCATAGTTCTATTGTGCCCTTCCACGGCACGAACTTGCGATATGGCGAGAGCAGCAGAAATGGCCAGTAGACTGCATAGCGCAAAAGCTGGCAGGTAACTGCCCGACCGGTCGAAGATCCAGCCAGACAGAATTGGACCAAAGGCGGACGCCAAGGTGGCCAGAAACACGATGATGCCAGTGAGGGAGCCCATCCGACGCAAGCCGAGAGTCTGAGCCACGAGAATCGGCAGCAGGGTGACTTGCGAGGCTCCGCCCGTGCCGTAAAGCAGCGAGCAGCCTGCCACGCCCCACAACCCAATGTGCCGGTTGCTCGCGCTCATTAGGGAGAGGATTCCCGTGGCCATCAGCAGCATCGTAACAATCTGAAGCTGCTTGACGCCCAGCCGATCGGCCAGCCATCCGGCGGCGGCTACGCCCACGCCGCCAACAATCGTCATCAGGCTAAGCATACGGGCCGCGGTTTGTAGCCCGTAGCCCAGCCCCACTTCGTAGATTGCCATGTGATAAAGGACCCCGGCGTTGGCGGCCGAGAACAGAAGTTCGGCGATCATCAATAGCCAAAAAGTCAAGGTACACAGGGCTGGGCGCAACTCCAGTCCAGCCAGCGAGCTAAGCTGCTCGGCGGCGCTTTTGACCTGACCTTGAGAGGGACGGGTGCGAATTAAGCTGACACACAAGGGAAATCCGATGAGCAGCAACGGTAGGGCTAGACCGCGCATCGCCACGCGCCAGCCGTAGGAGGTGATGAGCCAAGCCACCACGAGCGGGGCGAGGGTCATGCCCCAGGAGTTGCCGAACATCGCCAGACCGCTGGCGGTGCCGCTGCGTTCCTTAAACCAGTTGACCGCAACCACCATGATCGGCACGCGGCCGGCGAATGCGGCGCCCACGCCGGCAACCGCATAAAAATAAGTCACCCATCGAAGACTATGGGCACTGCTGGCACCCCAATAACCCAGCGCGTAGGCCAGCACGCCCAGGGACATAACCAGACGCGCCCCCACCCAGTCCACCAGCCACCCCGCGGCCAAGGAAAAGAGCCCCATGGTCAAAAGGCTGGCGGTAACGACCCGCGCGACGTGGGCGTGACTAGAATGAAAGCTCCTAACCAGCGGGACCAAAAATACACCGCTGCTGCCCACGAAGGGGCCATTGCCCAGGAACAGCAACGTGAAACAACCCGCCATCGCCAGCCATCCCTGCCGCTGTTCTCTGCTCATGAAGTAAGCCGCCGCCGCTTCCGCGCCGCTCAGGCTAAGACGGTCCGGCTCGCGGCGGTAGTGAATTTACTCATACAGCCGCCTCACGCGGCGAGGCGGAAAATGGCTTATTCGCTTGGGGATAATCCTTTGGCGCCGGCGGTCTTGGCGCGGGCTAATTTAGTATTTTCCAGTTTCGCCCCGCTAAAATTGGCGTTGGTCAAATTGGCGCCAGTCAAATCTGCGCCCGATAGATCGGCCCCCGATAGATCGGCTTCGGAAAGGTCGGCATCCCTCAGTCGGGCACGTCGCAGATTGCAGTTCTTTAAGCTGGCCCCGATCAGACAGATGCCGTACAAGTCGCCACCGGCCAGATCGCAGCCTGACAAATCGGCGTGCGGCAATTTCGTGTGATTTACAGCGATTTCCACCGCTTCCAGCAAGGAATGGGCTCCCGTGCGATAAAGGTCGCTGCCGTCAGTCGCCTTGATGACAAAAGAAGCCATTTCCGCCATGACCTTCTCCTTCTGTGGAAAGAGCCGTGCGGTATTGCAATAGCCGCAAGTGCGCAGCCACGAACCACGAACAGAACCCTGCTCGCCGCCGCGTCCCATTACGACGGCAAAATTCCGAATCCCGCGCGCCAGGTCCGCTACTTAGCGGCTTGCTTATCTTGGACCTGCTCCATTGGCTTGCCTCGACCCGCTTCCATTGCCTGCCAGCCGCCGCCTTTGCCTTGGACCCAACCGCTACCCTCGCCGTTACTCTTGTCAACCGCAAGGTCAAAGCGATTGCCGTGCAAATCGCGCGCGGCTTCTTCGGCGTATGGGCGCCCCGGACCAGGCGAGAAGACTTTGCACCCGAATTCCTTAAGCCGCTCGACCACTTGCTCACGCTCTTCGCCGCTGTCCAGGGTAAAGCCGAAGTGATTGATCCCCTTGGGCGACGTTTCGGTCTCGCGCGGCAGCAAGGCCATCTCGATATAACCGTCAGTGACCCAAGCCGCCTTGCGCGAGCCGGTCTCCCGAATGGTCATGCCGAAGACGTCGCGGTAGAACTCGGCCAACTCATAGGGCTCGTCAGTCATTATCGCGATGTGACGGATCTTAGCCATCTACGTTTCCCCCTCGCCGATGGATAGTGGAACGCTACTCTCGCAAAAGCACGGATGTCAAATCCGATTGGCACCACTGTATCAGCTTCCAGCTGTGTTCTTTTTGGAAGTCAGCGAGCATCGCCTGCTTAATCGATTATCGCGCACGTTCCCCTCCTCGATTAGCCATTGGGAAGCGCAACACGGCACACCGGCAAACTCACAGCCAATCACAGGCGGCGCGACCGAGCAGTACTAACAACTCGCCGCTGGTTGCCGTGCATAACTCCTTGACCCCACGGCGCCGGCCGAACCAGGTGAAATAGTAGCGCCGATAGCCGGGACGCATGTCAGTTGTCCCGCCTTGTGCTCGTGACAGTAAGGGCCTAAAAGAATTTTCGGCCCAGCATTACGACCATCGCGCGCTTCAGGAGGTGGCCATGGCCTTGCCGAGCTTTGCGCGAACGGGCTGGTTTATCATCGTGGGCTGCTTCGTCGTTACCTTGCTGGCGGTTGGCCCCGCTATCGCTGTGGTAGGTGTGTTCTTCCTGCCGCTGATCAAGGCCTTTGGCTGGAGCCATGGGCAGGTCGCGCGAATTGCCGCGGCCAACATGTTGGCCACCGGGCTGTTGTCGCCGGTTGCCGGCTGGCTGGTGGATCGGATAGGTGCGCGGCGAGTGATGAGTATCGGATTAGTGGTTTTTGGCACCGGCTATATCGGCGCTGCGCGCACTCACAGCTTGTGGCCGATGGTCGCGATGTGGGGCTTAGCCGGCGCCGGCGGTGCCGCCACCGGTCGCGTCCCGATCATGGTGCTGATGGTCGAGTGGTTCAAGGAACGCGCCGGCAGCGCAGCGGGAATCGCCGGCGCCGGAGTTTCCTTCGGAATGATGCTGGCGCCGCCGCTGGTGACCATGCTCATCGCACGAGCCGGATGGCGCGCCGCGACCTTAGCCTTGGCCATTCCCATCCTGCTGATTGCCTTGCCAGTGGTGTTGCTCACCGTACGCAGCCGACCGCCCAGCGTAGACGAGCCGCGGTTAGCCCAGCAACCCATCGAGCTGCCGGGCTTGGAACTTGGGCCGGCAATTCATACCGGGGCGTTTTGGCTGGTACTCTTGGCCGAATGCTTGTTCATGTGCGCCAACCTCGCAGTGGTCGTAAACCTGATCATTTATGTGGTGGAGCTGGGTTACTCACCCCAGGCCGCGGCCTGGATGTTCAGCCTGCTGACCCTGATTGGCGCGCCCGGCACCATCGTGGTGGGCTGGCTTATCGATCGGTGGACCAGTCGGCGGATGTTGATGGGCACCTGCTTTTTGCTGGCCTTTGGAATCATCAGCTTGATGCTCGCTCAGAGTCCTTACATTCATGGCTGGGGAGTAACAGGATGCGTAATGGTGTGGGGCACGGCGGCAGGTTCTTTCGGTACCTTTCTGCCCTTGCTAATTGCCGATACTTTGGGCCTGCGCCGTCTGGGTACGCTCAGCGGGCTGGTCTTGTTCATCGCGACCTTTGGCACGGCGATGGGACCAGTCATGGCAGGTCATATCTATGATCGTACCGGCAGCTATGCTCCCGCTTTTGGCGTTGCGCTGGTGCTGTGTCTTGCTGCAGCTCTGATGCTTTGGCTGGTGCGTCCGGCCGAAGGTCGCGACGTGGTACCGCGCCCCGAGGCCGTGGCAGCTGCCACCGAAGTTTGAGCTCAAGCTCGTGCTCGCCACGGCGGCTCGCTTCCACGAGCTCTCAATACCTGTGCCTGTGGTTTCTATGCTTTGGCGACTACATCCCGCATGCTCTCATTGGCATGGCTCATCAAAGTTGGGAAAAGCGCCCTCGCGTTGGTTTCCAGAATCTGGGTCGCTTCGCCCGGCGAAAGGTCGGCTTCCCGAATAAGATTTACGGATGTCCGGTAATGGTCATCTTGCTGATGAAGCGGATAATCGCTGCCAAAAACCAAACGCGCAGCGCCGAACATTTCGCGCGCGCAACGCAGCGCGGGCAGAGAATTATGGGCAACCGTATCGTACCACATGCGACGAGCGGTCACACTGGGCGCTTCGGTAAGCTGGAAGCGCGTGCCGTAAGTAGGCCGCGTATGATCCATGCGGCCCAGAACCATCGGTAGCGCCCCGCCCAGATGCGACGCGATTATCTTCACCCGCGGGTAGCGCAGCGGAATCTGATACACAATGAGTTGCGCGGTAATGACGGTGTCTTCCATGGGCGCGCCAATGGCCCAGGTCAGGCCATGTTCGACAATCAGCGGCGCGCACAGACTGTTGCCCGCGGGGTGGACGAATAGCGGCAAGCCGCGCCGATTGAGTTCCTCCCACAGCGGAACGAAGTGGGGGGCGGCGACCGACTGGTTGAGCACCGATGCGGTCACGTATGCGCCGACCATCCCTAATTGGTCCAGCGCGCGCTCCAACTCACGCAGCGAATCGTCGAGATGGGGCAGAGGCAGGGCAGCGTATGCGCTGAAGCGCTGGGGATAGCGCTGGCTGAGTTCTGCGTATTCATCGTTGACCAGCCGCGCCGCCGCGCATGCCTGTTCGCGCTTGTCGCTATAGGGACTGCTAGCGCCCGCGGAAAGCACTTGCATCTGAACCCCAGCCCGATCCATGGCCGCAAGCCGGGCTTCGAGCTGGCCGGGCCGATTGCCACTGCCGGACAGATTGCGCAAAAAAGCGCCGCCCTGGCCCTTGCCGCCGCTGATAAACTCGATGTAGGCGTCGGGATGGTAATGGGCATGAACGTCGATGATCATTTAGCTCACCTTGGGCAAGAGCTGCCGACCCCGCCGGCATGTTATCGCGATTGACCGCAAAACTCTATTGTCGAGGAATCCAAACATTGGCGGCGATAACCCTCCTTTATTCTCGCTGGTTTGTCGGCAACGGATTTGCTATCGCTTGGCCAAAGGGGAGTGGAGGCGAAGGGCGGGGTTCGGGCCCTTTCACAGGAGGTGCGAGCGACGATGGCTGATTCAATCGCGACCGCATCCGAGGCGCAGGCACAGAGCAGCGAAGGCGCCAAAGACCATTTGCTGGAGGAGCTGGTCCAGCGCGCGCGCTCAATGTATCCGCGATTGCGAGAGCGTGCCGGAGCAGCCGAACGGATGCGCCGGCTGCCGGCCGAGACCATGACGGAATTCGCTCAAGCCGATTTCTTCAAAACGCTTCAGCCCTCTCGCTACGGCGGTTACGAGTTGGATTATGGTACCAGCCAGGTACGTATCGGCACCGAATTGGCGCGCGCCTGTGGCTCCAGCTCCTGGGTATTTTCGATCACGGCCTGCCACAGTTGGATTGCGGGCATGTTTCCGCTCGCCGCCCAAGAAGACGTTTGGAGTGCGGGACCGGAAACTTTGCTGGGCAGTTCTTTTGCTCCCGAGCAAGTCCGCGTCGAGCCAGCCGGCGGCGGTGTAAAACTGTGGGGACAGTGGAAATTTTCCAGCGGGGTGGACTTTGCGCAATGGGTAATCCTGGGAGGATTGCCAATCGCATGCCCTGGCGGCCAGCCTGAATTGCATTGGTGTCTGGTGCCGTTAGGCGATTTTCGCGTGCTTGACACCTGGCATGCGGCGGGCCTACGCGCCACCGGCAGCAATGACGTGGTGGTCGAAGGCGCTTGGGTGCCCGCGCATCGGCTGGTCCCGGCGCGCGCTTTCTACGAGGGCAGCGGCCCGGGAACTGCGGCCAACCGCTGCCATATCTTTCGCTTGCCGCTTTCGGGCTGTTTTGGCTACAACCTCGCGGCTCCCGCGCCGGGGATCGCGCAGGGCGCGCTGGAGGCTTTCTGCGAGCGCGCCAAGAATCAGCCGCAACGGGTCGGTCGCCCGCGCATCGCCGATAACGAACTCAACCAGTTGCAGGTGGCAGAAGCGGCTGTGATGATCGAATGCGCGAGCTGGCTCTTGCTGCGCGACGCCCGCGATCTCAACGATACCGCGCGACGCGGGCAGCCGATCAACCCCGCAATGCGCGCGCTCAATCGGCGCGATTTGGCTTATGCCGGCCAGCTTTGCCTGCGTGCCGTCGACCTAATTAATTCCATGAGCGGTGCGCACGGGATCGACGAAGACAATCCGGTGCAGCGCTCCTTCCGCGACCTTCACGCCTTAACCGCGCATATTGGAATGCAATGGCGCAACGCTGCCGGCGATGGGCAGTATCGGATGGGCCAGACGATTCGCGAAGGCTGGTAGTGCGGGGCAAGCGCAGGACGAAAGACCAGAGCGTCGGTCGCACTCCTCAGCGGAGCCCTCAGGCCGGAGCAATCACGGGTAGCAACAAGTAGCTGTCGCGTGGGCCGCCGGTATAAATCGTGTGGTTACCCGAAAACCGCGCGGGATCACGATCTTGCGGATGGTTGTGCAGAAAAGTGCCCGAGCCGGAACCCGGACCGTGAATTCCGTCGCGCTCGAAGTCCTTACCCTGCAGTACCAGCGTGATCCTGGACCCGACCGGCAGATAAAGGCTGGCGGCCCAAATCTCGACCTCGATCTGGTACACCTTGCCGGGTTCGAGAGGCGCGTATTCGTCGAATGGATGGAACGGTTGATACTCGGTAGAGCGCCACGGGTCGACTTTGCGTTGCGTGACACGCAACCAGCCTTGGGATACCGGGGTGCGGGGTTCGGTGGAAGCCGCGAAGGTCATTTCCTTGCCATCGGGCCCGAACGCGCACAGGGTCGCGAACATGTCCATGTCGGGGCGATCGCAAGAAACTTGGAGCTGCGCCTTGATGGGGCCGGCGAACTCGAGCTCGTGCTCCAAGGGTGCCGTCGTAAAGGCCACCCCTTCGCTGAGCGCCGCATAGGTGACCGAAGCACGCGCGCCGGGGCGGCGCATCTTCAACGAACGATCGGCCGCATCCAAATAAAAACGCGTCCAACGGGTGTTGGAAAGGGGCCATTGTTCGTCGATGATGGTGCGGTGCACGGTATCGCCCGGTCCACGCACCGTCACCTCGACGCGCGGCTCGCGTTCCCAGCCATTGTCGAGACCTTTTAGATAGCGGTCGAAGAAACGGCGCTGCAACTCAAAACTTTGAGGTATAAAAAATGTCATGAAGTAGGAGTGGGATTGAATCTTAAGCCACTTCTCCAGCGAATTGATGCGATTGAAGCCGTCCACGGTACCGCTCAGATGCAGCCCGAGGCCACCCCAGTTGGCAACGATTAGCGCCGGAATCTCGATCCGTTCCAGCTTGGGAATGCGTTGGGCATACCAATCGTCCAGCAGCGGATGGGCCAGAATATTGGCGATGTAATCGACCCGGTTGGCGCGTAATTCCTCGGCTGAAAGCTTGACCACCGCGCTGTTGGGCTGCCCGGTGTAGAGGTCGATAAGCCGGCAGTCGGGATTGCCGTACTGGTCGCCGTATACGCTGCGCGCCAGCCATGACTCGACGAAGCCGTTGTTGAAGATGCCACCTTGACGAGTGCGACCACGGTAAAAGTCCCACGTCCCTTGCCAGGGCAGAATCGCGGCCAGGTGCGGCGGGCGCAGGGCGGCTACGTTCCATTGGCTGGCCGCATAGTAGGAGATGCCGAGCATCCCGACCTTGCCGTTGCTGACATCTTGCACGCCAGCCCATTCGATTGCATCGTACAGATCGTCGTACTCGGCCGGCGAATTGGCGTCGAGCTTGCCCGGGCTCTTACCAGCGCCGCGCGAATCAACATGGATGACCACGTAGCCATGTGGCACCCAACGCTCGGGGTCGGGCCGCTCGAAACTCATGTACTTGCCCGAGGAATTCTCGAAGATCTCCGGCGCATCGCGCTGCAACCCCTCCCACACCGAGGGCATGAAGCTGCTCAGGTGTACATCCTTGCCGTAAGGCCCCAGGGTTAAAATCGTCGGGTAGCGTCCTTCGGTTGAGGGTCGAAAGCGGTTAGCGCGCAGGCGCGCCCCGTCGCGCATCGTAATCTCGATGTCACGCTCGACCACCATTTCAAGCAAGGTTTCGGCCATTTCCTATCCCCCCTAGATTTTTCGTCGCGGTGAGAATCAGCCGAAGCCGGCTCCTTATGACTTGGCCTGCCGGCGAGCCGTAGCCAGCTTGTAGATGTTGCTCACGTTGAGCCGGTTGACCATCTCGTCGAACTCCATCAACCCCTGCCCGATCGGATACGGGTCGAGCTTCTTAACCTCGATTGGCTGGCGCAACGCTTCCTCCTCGGTCATTCCCTTGTCTATGAAGCCCTCGACCAGGCCGATCCAGTTGTGCAGCACCTCCGCCTGCTTGGTGAGATACTCGCGCCCGCACGGCTCGCCGTGACCGGGAATGATATTGTCGCAATCGAAGCCTGCGATTCGTTCCAACGCTTGCAGCCATTCCCAGGGATCACCTTCTTGAATCCAGGACTTGGTGCCTTGGAAGATATTGTCGCCGGTAAACAAGACCCCTTCCTCGGGACAGAAGATCGCCGTTTGTGGCTTGGTATGACCAGGGATGTGATGGCATTGGAATGTGTGCTTGCCGACCTGCAGCGTGAAGCTCTCGCTGAAGATACGAGTCGGCGGATTGGGCGGGTAATCCGGATGGCCGAGTAAAAAGACGCTGTCGGGATGATCCCTTTTTGCGCGCTCGACTTGCTCCGCCAAGGGGATACGGTTGAGGTCGGTGTAATAGCGCTCCTTGATGCCCACTTGTCCGATAACCTCGACGCCGGGAAAATACTGATTGCCCGAGATGTGGTCGATGTGAGGCTCGGTGTTGATCAGATATTTCGGCTTGCCGAATTCTGCGATACGCTCACGCCACTTCAGCGAGTCGATCGGTAGGAACGGCGAGTCGATCATCACCACGCCCTCGCTGGTGACGACAAAGCTCGGATTGCACCCGGTGAAATATATTTCAGTGTAAGAGTTTTCACCCACGCGTCGCATTGGTCCCCTCCTGAAAGCTAGCGCTTTCCGCGCGGTCGTTGGACAACTTAGGCCAGCCTGTGCGTCAGCGTCAAGCAGCGCCGTCCCCGCAGGGGACCAGCTCGTCAGACAAAACGGTGAACGGGTTTTGCAAGCCACTTTCACATCCCGCCAGGAAAGACACGCGCCAAAAGGCACGCGCACCTTATTCGGAGCCGTGCTCGCCCCTGTCACAATCAGCATAGCAACTTGGCGCACGTTGCAATCCCATATGCTCGCGCAAGGTCCGACCTGTATAACCAACCCTCACCAGGCCGCGCGATTGCAATTCAGGAAGCAGCAGTTCGCAGATCTCGTTCAGCTCCCCGGGCAGATAGGAGGGCTGCAAAATAAAGCCGTCGCAGGCATTAGCCGTAAACCATTCCTGCATTGTATCGGCGACTTCGGTTACAGATCCGACCAAAGTCAGTTTGCCGCGGCTTCCGGCCAACCGCTCGTAGACTTGGCGGATAGTCAATTTCTCACTGCGCGCCATCGCAATTATATTTTTCAGCGTGCCTTGGCCTGCAATCGTCGAAGACGGAATTTCCGGGATCTGGTCGTCCGGTGAATAATTCGACAAATCCACGTCACCCAGCAGCATTCCCAGATAGTCACGTCCGACCACCGGATGGATAAGCGACTGGAGATAGTCAAATTTTTCGCGCGCTTCGCTCGTACTACTTCCAACCACAGCAGTAAGGCCAGGGAGGATCAGCATTTGCTCGGGGCGGCGGCCGTAGCGCGCCATCCGCCGCTTGACGTCATGGTAATGTTCGAGTTGACCCGCCAGCGTCAGCTCAGAGGTAAACACGCCTTCGCCCACGGCCGCGCACAACTCGCGTCCGCTCTCGGATGTGCCAGCCTGAAAGATTACGGGATAGCCCTGAGGTGGCCGGGGTACGTTCAGCGGTCCGCGCACGGTGAAAAACTTGCCGCGATGGTTAAGCAAATGAAGCTTGGCCGGATCGAAAAAACGCCCGCTTTCTTTGTCCCGGATAAAGGCATCGTCATCCCAGCTATCCCATAGTCCTTTGACCACCGCAACGAACTCGCGCGCCCGCGCGTAGCGCTCTTCGTGCTCGAAATGCTGCTCCCGGCCGAAGTTATAAGCCTCGGCCACATTGCCCGAGGTAACCACGTTCCAACCCGCTCGACCGTGGCTGATATGGTCGAGCGAGGCGAATTTGCGTGCAACATTGTAGGGCTCGTTGTAGCTAGTGGTTGCCGTGGCGACCAGGCCGATACGCTGAGTGACCATCGCCAGCGCCGAAAGCAGGGTGATCGGCTCGAAGTAAGCGGTGTATTGCGCCGAGCGGCTCAGGCTTTCCGGACGCGCTTCGCGCACCGCCGCAGAGTCGGCAAAAAAGATGAAGTCCAGGCCGGCGCGTTCCGCGCGCTGAGTGATTTCGACGTAATGCTCGATGTTAATCGCGGCATCCGCCTGCGCCCCCGGATGGCGCCAAGAGGCTATGTGATGGCCGGTGTGGTTGAAAAAAACCCCCAGGTGCATATGGCCTGGTCGCGGGTTGGCCATGTTGCGCTCCTTTGAGCCGGCGCTTTTGCGAACGATACGGCTGCTAGGCAACCCCCAGTCCCGACTGGCGCGCCATCTGCTCCAGTTGTTTCATCTCCAGGTTATGCACGAGATGGGGCGCGCCGTAATCGCTGATCAGGCGTATCGGGTCGCGCTCGCGCTGGCCCGCGCCACGCATCGCCGGCGGCTTGAGCTGACCTTCCAGGTAGGCGCCCAGATAGCGTCCGTGCGCAACCATCTTTTCTCCGAATTCGTGCTGCCCGCGCTCGTAATCGGCCAGCGCGGCGTCGATATCGTCGCGACTGCTCAGCGCATCGACCAGGCAGGCTGCATCCAGCGCCGCCTTGGTCGCGCCGGCGGCGACATGGGGGCGCGCCACGGATCCCGCATCGCCCACTAATGCCACCCGCCCCATCACCAGCCGCGGCGCCACCATGTCGGTTATGGGCTGAAGGAAGGGTTGCGCGGTGCGCTCAATCACGGTGGCAAGAGCCGGGGCGAAGAGGGCTCGGGCGTTTTGCTTTACCTCGGCCACGAACTCGGGACGAATCAGGGGCGGCGGAATCGACATGCCGTAATACTCGCCGTTGGTCGCGGTACATAACTCCTTGACCCGCTCCCAAGGCGTCGGCCGATACCAGATAAAATAGTAGCGCCGATGGCCGGGACGCATGTCGTCGCCCGCCCCCGGCACCGGCATTGCCAGGGCCATCTCGCCCGGGGGAAACGAAAAGGTAAGCTTGTCAAAGAATTGACGCTGCAAAATTGCCGGGATATCACCCTCTTCCATGGTGCCGCGCCAGGCCACGTAACCCGCGTAGCAGGGTTGGACTTCGGGCATGTACTGCCTGCGAACGGTCGACTGATTGCCGTCGGCGGCGATTAGCAGATCGGCTGTCGCCCGGCTACCGTCGGCGAAGACCGCGACCACCCCGCCAGCCGTCTGCTCAACGCGGAGAAGCGAAGTAGCGGGATGGTAGATGTCGGGGGAAACCGCGGCGCGCAGCGGTAGATAAATTCGCGACCAAGCGCTGGCGGTGCTGCTCCGGCGATGCTCCCAGACGACACGCCCCTCGCCATCTAGCCAGACCGAGCTGTTAATCGCTACCGCGAGCGATGGTTCCAAGCGCGCCTGGGCGCGGCCCAGGGCTTCGGCCAGTTCCTTGGTAATGCCCAAGCCAGCGCCGCGCGAGGCCAAGTTCTCGCGCGAGCGCTCAAAAATGCTCACCTGCCATCCGGCCCGGTGCAGGAAGCAGCCGGCGAATAGGCCGCCGAGCGAGCCGCCGATTACGATGGCGCGTTTGCCGCGTGAGGTCGAAATGGCGCTATTTCCCCGCCCCTTGGAACTCCCAGGTGTGCCCCTCGGGGTCCTGGACAAAGACCTGCGGCGCACCGACCAGGTTGGAAACCTCCTCGAAGTGGATACCCACGGCGCGCAGACGGGCGCGCAAGACATCGATATCCTGGACCATCCAGGCAGTATGTCGCCCGGCCGGCGCCATGCGGGCATCGGGGCCCGGCGAATACTCATCGTCCTTGGCGATGAGGTGGACCTGGATCCGGTTTTCGGCGTCGCTTAGCCAAGCCCCCGGACCGATATCGTCCAGCGCTTTGGGGCGCGGTAACAGCCGAAGCCCGAGCAGTTGTTGATAGAATTTGACGCAGGCCTCCAGATTTTTAACCTTGCAAGGCACGCCTTCGTGGATAACGCCGACGAACCCTACCGAGGGCTGAGTTGTGACCGTGTCCATAGCTTACCTCGCAGCTGGGTCTAAAGTGTGCGATGGTACCCCAAGCTTAACAAAACGCCATGCTGGCTTTTCGGCGCAGTAAGATATGACCGCCAAGTTAGTCAATTCCCGTGCCGCCGACAAGTTTCGCTTCGCGCTGCGGCTTTTCGCTTCCAGTTACTGGAGAGTGCTCGGCAAGCAGTGTCAGCTTGGGTTTTATGCCTCCCCAGGTGGCACTGCCCAATCGCAAAATCGATAAAGCAACGGGGCTGGCGGAGTGATCCGCCAGCCCCGCTGCTTACGGTGCGGGCAGGTGCCCGGACACCTACTTCTCGATCGCCAAAGCGGAGGTATAATCCAGGCCCGACAGCGGCCCGGAGATCACGCCCTGGGCATCGGGAATGGCGCCACCCTTGTCCACCGAGTCCAGGGTCGACGCCGTGTATTCGTAAACCTTGCCAACCGTCGCGATGAACAGGTTGCCGTCGCTGTCGAACGCGGACGCGGTAGCCGTGGTCGCGGGCCCGCTGATAGCCGCGATCGGAGTCGAGCTGCTGCTCAGGTCACTGCCCTCGTATTCGACCGCCAGGGCATTATTGAGAACGCCCGGAGAGTATGCGCTGGTCACCCACAGGTCGCCGTCCGGCTCGAAGCCCAAGCCGACCGGATCCTCGAAGTAGTAGTGAGTTCCATAGCCGCTGATGGTGATCGCTGGGCTAGGCGCCCCCGAACTGGCGAGCTGTGCCTTGGTATATTCCAACACTACCGGTATGGGCGGCGTGACGACCATATTCTCTGATATAGTCGCATGGCCGGCCACCCACAGATTGCCCTCAGTATCGAAATGCAACCGGTGGAAGTGGAATAGCACCCCCGTCGGCGGAACAATCTCGACGCTAGGGGTTGGGCTGCCCCCGGTCAGACTGGCGGCAGGATACATCAGCAGCTTGCTGTTGGCCTCGTCGCCCGAGGGCCCAGAGACGACAAAACTACTGGCTGCCCACAGGTTGCCGCTGCTGTCGAACTGGATGTCGTCGGGACGCTTGAGAGTTTCGCCGGTTGGGTCCTGTATGATCAGGGCCGGCTTCACGTTGAAGTTGTTGTTGACGATGCTGCTGGCATCGATCTTGACAATATTCCCCTCCTCGGCAGCGCGCGGATTGTTGGCGATCCAAAGATCGTTGTTGGCATCCAGGGCCAAGCCGCTGGGATTATAGATCGCTGGGATTGACGCGCTCGGATTATTCAGCACTACTGCAGGCTCGGGACTGCCGGTGGACGCGATCTGGGAGGCCAAGAACTTGATCACGGGGAAATCGTAGCCACGATTGGTGACGATCAGGTTGCCCACGCTGTCGAAAGCCAAGCCGAAGGCCTGATAAAGATATTGGGTGCCGGTGGCCGGGCTGGTGATGATGGTTTGCGGGGTCGGGCTGCCGCTGCTAGCCAAGCTGGCGGCCGAAAATTCCACCAGATTTCCGGGCGCAGACGCTCCTGCGGTGTTGCTCACCCAGAGATCGCCCGCGCTGTCGAACTCGGCATAGGCGGGAACATTGAAGGCCGTACCCGTATAGGTCGCGCTGGGTGCCTGGGTGATAGTGCCACCACCGGCCAATTGCGCGGCGCTGTAGCGCACCAGTGGGAACCCACTCTGCGCCAAGTTGACCACAAACAGATCGCCAGCGCTATCGAAAGCCAAGCCGTGCGGCACGAACAGGTAATTAGTCGGCGGCTGCGTGGTGGGATTAGCGATGGTCGTGGCCGGGGTCGGGCTGCCACTGCTTGTGAGTTGGCTTGCGCTGTATTCGACTACGGTATCGTTGGCCACGTTGGCCACCCACAAGTCACCTTCGGCATCGAATTCGATCGTAGCCGGGCCGGCCATGGCCTGGCTTCCAGCCGGGTTGGAGATGATTACCGCCGGGGGGAAGGTAAAAGGCTGCTCGGTGGGGTTGGAGGTGAGCTGCTGCGCTGTGTACTCGACCAAGGTGTTACTGACGTCATTGGAGACCCACAGGTCGCCCTTTCCATCCAGAGCCACGCCATGGGGACCGAGCAGATATTTCTGTCCCGCCGGATTCGCAATCGTCAGCGAAGGCGCGATCTCGCCGCTTTGCGCCAAGCCGGTACTGGAAATCTCGATCACCGAGTTGCCACCGGAATTGGCCACCCACAAATTGCCAGCGCTGGAAAGCACCGCCTGCCCGGGAGGATCCAAAAAGGTCTCACCGTAAGGATTGGACAGGGTAGCTAAGGGGGTCACGTCGTAGCCACCGGGTGCCGCCGCTTGCTGAGCCACAGAGGTGTTGTAAGCGGTGACGCTGTTGTTGCCGGAATTGGCGACGAACATGACGAAACCCTCGGGAAGAGGAGCCGGTTTGCTACTGCTGGAGCTCCCGCATCCAGCTAACGCCACAGCAATGCCCAAACATGCCGCTGCCATCGAAACAAGTCTCATATTATCTCCTTCAGCCTTTTTACGATCAAATGCCTAAAACAATAGTAATTTAGCCGAAACTACTGTTTTGGCACTTTTCTTTCGGCACAGTCATAGCAAGAATGCGTCTCTAAAGCTAGCTTTGGCGGAGCGTTGCCGTGCCGCGCAGGCGCACCGTCAAAGCCCTCCGATCGCCATGATGCATCCTAGGGCGCCAGCGCCCGGGCGCGGCATCTACGTGCTTCCACACCGGAGCAAGGGTCAGCGATCACGCGGTCATGAAGACTCTCGTGCGCAACGAGTGGTCGAGACCCGAGCGTTGGTCCTGTAAGGACACGCCGTTGCCAAAGGGTTTGCGCGGCGCGGCGGCCGCTGACTTCGAAGCGCTGGACACCGCGACCCGTTTCTGCGCCTTGATGGAGAGCGCGGAGATCGCGATTCAATGCGCTGGTAGTTTATCGGGGCGGCCCAGAGATGGTGCAGCTGGACGCTTCTGGTCGTAGTCGCCCCGCTGACGGGCGCGATCGATTAATCAATCCTCGGCGGGGCTAGCGTGCATCGTGGTTGCGTTGACCCTCTCGTCAAACGTCATCAACCCCACCAAATCGGAGAAGCATTGCGCCCACCAATCGATGTCAAGGAGCCTAACCTTGTTGATCGCGCAACGCCCTCGAAGCTTTAGACGTGCGCGAGCACCTGCTCATAGAGCTTGCGAAAATGCTCGGGAATGACCGGGCCGCGAAAGCCGCCGGGAAAGACGATCTGGGTCACGCCCCAGATTTCGACGCGCCGCTTGAGCTCGGCGATCGACTCCTCCACCGTGCCGATCAGATTGGTAGGCGCGTAGCGGACCGCCTCAGGATCCATCCCCAGACCGCCGGCCATCGTTATTAGCGCCTGGCGGGTCTCGGCCTGCGAGTCGGTAAGCTTCCAGTTGAAGATGACATTGCTGAACCTAACCGCGTCGGGCGCGCGTCCCAGGCGCCGCACCTCCTGGCGTACGAATTCGATCTTGGCCCGCATCGAACCGTCGGTGGCCCGACGCACTTCTTGCGGGGTGAAACGGCCCACACTGCCCAACTCCAGGATGATGTTGACCCAGTCGGCGTGCTTGGCCGCAGTTCTCAGCAGGCCGCGGCCGCTGCCGCCGACGATTATCGGCGGATGGGGCTGGGACAGCGGCTTGGGAAACAAGACCGCGTCGCGCAAAGTATAAAAGCGGCCCGCCAAGCTGGTGCGCTCCTGGGTCCACAATCCGCGGATGGCGGTCAGCGCTTCGTCCAGCATCGCCAGCCGCTCGTCGATCGGCGGGAAGGGGATACCGATCATGCGGAATTCGCTTTCCATCCAGCCCGTGCCCAGCCCAGCCACCGCCCTGCCGCCGCTAATCTGATCGAGCGTGGCCAGGCTGCGCGCCACCAACGCGGGATGGCGAAAGAGATTGCACAGGACGAGATGGCCGATGCGAAGGCGCCGGGTGGCGTGCGCGACCGTCGCTGCCAGGAGCATCGGATCGTAGTTATAGCGGCGCGGATTGATGCCCTGGCCGCCAGCGCCTTCGTGCACGAAATGGTCGGCGAACAGGATCAGGTCGAAGCCCACGTCCTCGGCCATTCGCGCTGTTTCGAGCACCTGCGCGAGCTCCAAATTATCCAACGTGATGCCGAATTCCATCGCCTTCAGGTCCCAAGCCGTGGGAAGAGGGCCAGGGCGTTGCCGCGTTCGATCGCGGTACGGCTGGCGGCGTCAAGTTCGTAGCGTGCCAATCCCTCCACCGAATGGGCCGCGCTCACAAAGGGATAATCGCTGCCAAAGAGGATGTGGGAGCGGGGAACGAAGGCGAGCAAGGCGGCCAGAGCCGGCGCGCTCACTGCGTTGGCGCAATCGTAGTACAGTTTCTTGAGTTCGAAGTTGCTGCCCCGGGGGTTGCGCTGGGCGGCCTGCGGCAATCGATCGATATTGCAAATACGCTCGGACAGAAAGGGCACCGTGCCGCCACCATGGGAGAAAATGAAGCGCACCTCGGGATGGCGCGTCAGCGTGCCGGTGAAAAGCAGGCTGGTGATGGTACGCGTGGTGTCCAGGGGAAATTCGATGGTCTGCGGCAGCAGGCCCGCAATCAAATTGGCGGTGCAAGCCTGCACCGTGGGATGGACATAGACCAGGGCCTTGCGCCGGTTGAGCTCCTCAAAGACCGGCTCGAAGGCGGGGTCGCCCAGCATCTTGCCGTCGTAATTGGAAAGCAGGCCGATGCCATCGGCCTTGAGCGTATCGAGGGCATATTCGATCTCCCTGAGAGCGCCCTCGACATCGGGCGGCGCGACCACCGCAAAGAAGCCGAAGCGACCCGGATAATCGCGCACCATCGCCGCCGCCTGCTCGTTCCATTCGCGCGCCAGACGGCGCGCCGCGACAATATCGCCGAACCACACCCCGGGCGTGGAGACCGAGCCTATCGCGGCGGCGATTCCGTAGCGATCCATCTCCTCCAGCGCGCGCTCGGGCGTCCACTGCAAGAGCGCAGCACCGCCGATGTTATGGCTGTAATTGGTGATACGCTCGTGCTCTTCGCGCATGTAGCGCTGAGGCAAGAAGTGAAAATGCACGTCTATCCGATGGGCCGCTGTGTCCGTCATGACCGAGCCCTCCGTTAATAGCGCAGTCTCCCGTAATCACTTCGCCCTGAACGACCGCCGGGGTGGAGACGCTGCACGGGTGCATTCGCCGGGGCCACCCCGGCTCCTTCTCACTTCTGATGCTCGCGGATGAACGGGATCGCCAGACGCTCGACTTCGGCCTGGGCGTCCCAGTGGACCATGTGCTTGCAGTTGTCCACCAAGTGAAGATTGAGCGCGGGATGGAGCTCTTTGAGCATCAGAGCGCGCTCCAGGGCGTGAGCGCGATCGTTCTTTCCGTAGATCAGCAAAAGCGGCAGCTTGAGCTCCAGCATCCGCTGCCACAGCGGAATTTGTTCGGCACTAACTCCGCCCTCGCCTGCGCTCATGCGCGCGACGTGATAGGCGAAGGCCCGGCCGGTGCTGCGGCTGTTGCGCAGGGCGACTTCGGCCGCAGTTATCAGTTCGGTATGGAAGATATCGGCTTCCATCATCTTGCGAGTTTCGGCCAGGGTCGGTTCTGCCTCCGCCATCTGCCGATCCACGCGCCGCGCCACCGCGTCGTAGCGCCCTTCGACGTCGCCGGGCAGCGCGGGCAAAAGCGCTCCGGTGCCCAGGATCACGATGCAGGAGTAGCGCTGAGGCTCGCGCAGAGCGAGCTGCACCGCGGTCGCGCCCGAGCGCGAATGCGCCACCAGGGCGACGCGTCCCAGCTCGAGGGCGTCGATCAATTTCGGTACCGAATCGCGTTGTTGCGCGTAGGACTGGACCGCCGGCGCTGTGCTCAGGCCGAAGCCGGGAAAATCGAAGGCAATGGCGCGCATACCGGCCGCCGCGAAGGCGTCGAGGTTGCGCAGGAAGACGTCCGACGAGGAACCCAGCGAGGCGCCGTGCATGAAAAGCACCGGGGCGCCGCGACCACGCTCGAAGTAGCGTATCGCGCAACCGTCAACGGTCACATAGTGGTCGGCGGGCCGCTCACGCAAATGGGCATTGACCGCACTTGGATTGATTTCGGTCTCCATCGGCTTCTCCTATTTGGAAATTGTCGCCACTGGCTCGTCGGTCGTTCTCTCAAGCTGTACCGGTCAGTCCAGTCCACTTCCTGAGTCCTATTTGAAGGGCACCTGCTAAATTTTGGAGATGAAGAACAGGGCGCGCAGCCGCTTCGGAGTTAAGGAAATCAGAGGCTATCACCATCTGGTCACTCACCACCATATGGTTAATGACCGCATCATGGCCGTCTACCTGCCAACCCCAGGGGGACGGACCGCCAAAGAGCACCATAAAGTCTTCACGGATTCCCGTTTAGAAACCTCGCCCCTGCCAGACTCATACCGCAATTAAGCGCAGTAACGCTAGTTTCCCAAAACCACCGCAAAGGAGTGGGGATAGGCGGGTTCGCGCTTTATCTTTGCGGCTCGTAAGAGGGTCTATTACTTATCACCCTGTTTTCTAGCCGCACCTCAGCCGAGGGCGGCCGAAGTAGTTCGGAGAATTCTTCCGGCGCGCGCTCGAGCAATGAGCGCGGCGTGCCCCTCCTCGACATAGCAGATCTCATTCGAGCCCCATGGATAGCTCCCAGCGAGCTTGGCTTTGTTGAATTTCTAACGCCGCCATCGCTCAGATCGCGCCTAGCTCACCGAGACCATACGCGGCCAAGCCAGCTTCGCCTTACGCGGGCTCCATCCCAAAGCGACGTTTGATCGGGATGGCCTCTGAAGCGTTCAAATAAGCTACCACCGCCCGCGCCTCGTCTACCTGGGTCGCGAGCGCCCCTATCCCGATCGAAAAGGTAGTCACGGACTGGATGGGCGGCGGCAGGATGCCGACGATGTCGATCCCAGGCTGACCCAGAAATTCGCTTAGTTGCTGGATGCCGATCGCTGCCTCGCCGCCCGCCAACAGGGTGGCAACCGGAATGCCCGGCTTTGCTTGCACAAGGCGTCCAGGCTGGGCGGCGGTATCGAATCCCCACGATTTCAGAACCGCTAGGAGCTGCGTGCCGCTTGGGCCGGTCGAATAGCCGATAGAACGCGCATTCATCAGAGCGACCCTGACCGCCTCCTCGCTGCCGATATTGGGCCGCGGCTCGCCGGCGCGCACCGCCATCGCCATTGGGGAGCGCGCGAACGGAACCCGGCTTCCAGCGACAAGATGTCCCTCGGCTTCCAGCGTTCCAATCGCATCGTCGGCGAGGATAACAAGATCAAAGACTTCTCCTGCCCGAACGCGCCTGGCCGCATCGACGCCCCCTACTGCTTCGATCGAAACCGTGCAGCCGGTCGCCGTTCGATATCCAGCCAGGAGTTCGGTCACAAGCTGGCGCGTCGCCATCGACAATATTGCGGTTATCCTGACAGCCATGGTTTCTCCAACTTTGCGGGTAGCAGGTTATTTTGGCTTGCCCCTGCGGGACTTTGCGTGGCCGCGATCAACTTGCGGCGGCCGTCGAAGGCCAGCTCACTCCGTCATTATCAAAAGTCTGCGAATTCTGGGAAAGTGTCAAAGTACCCGGCTCGCCGCTAAACAAAACTTGGGACAGCCTGCCGAGTCCATAAGGGACCATAAAGAAACCGACTTTCCATGCGGTTGGCCTTACCCCTTTCGGTATCCCATTCGTAACTTAGTGTCGGCCTAGGTTTTGGTTCGTTTTTCTTCGCCGAGTTTTTCAGGCCGCCCTTCATGATCCGAGGGCGGTCGAAAAACGACCAAGTTTTGCATCCGAGGCCAGAGCTCGCACTGCACCGCGCCGCCGGCCAGCTAAGCTCCTGGCCTGCCGGCCCAGCGGTGCGCGCGGCGAACTAGCTCCTTGTTAATGGCGCGAACACACCGGGCGTAAGATAGCCGAGACGCGAGTACGGCCGCTCGCGATATGCTGCATGCGCCACTGCCAGATCTTGCGCCGCGCGTCCAGTGAGACCAAGACCTGCTCGTTGAGGCAGATATAGACCCAACCTCGGCGCAAGGCTGTTTGGTGATGCTGAGAACCGGTTGCTCACAGATATCTGGCCTTTTGCCGGGGTGAGACTTTGACACCCCTGGCCCTGATGGAGATTACAAATCCTTGGGCGATCCTCGCGGCCTGCCCGTGCCGCGGCTGCTCCCGTACTTCCGAGATGCTGATAGGCTTGTCGAGGATCTCGCCGGGATGCTCCAGCATCGGCTCCGCTGGTTTTGTTCACGATGCCGTCACTTGACGTATTTCACTACAAAGTAATTTTCGCCAACTTTGACTCTATTCATTTAAATAAAGCTAAAACGTTTGCCCCGGAGCTGAAAAATAACTTATAGATAGGCTGGCTCGCACGGGACGCGCCGTCTATCACCTGGAGCACGCCGTCAGACCAGAGGCGCAATCAACCCACCGCGAGCGTGGAAATGACTGATGCTCGAGCAAGCTTTGCTAAGATGGGTAGGCTTCGGCCTGTTGCTTTCATTGTTGATCGCCGGCTGCGGCTCATCGGGATCGAGTTCCAGCAATCCCCAGCCCTGCGCGTTGACCTACTGGGTTTCCACCGGCGGCAATGACAGCTCGGGCGACGGCAGCGCAAGCGCGCCGTTCCTAACCCTGGATCGCGCCCGCCTGGCTGTCGCGCAAAACCCGCAGCGAGGCCAATGCACGATCAACGTCAATATCGAGAGCGGGACCTATGCGCTCACCGCGCCGATAATCTTCGGTCCGTCGGACTCCGGCTCTCCGCGGGCCCCAGTGGTTTATCAGTCCGCGCCCAACAATAGCCAGCCAGTGGTGATTTCCGGCGGTGTTCCTGTGACCAACCTCACCTGCTCGGCCCTCAACATCTGCACCGCCCCGGTCTCAGGCTTGCCAGCGGGCACAATGCCGCGACAGCTTTACGTCAACGGCCAGCGCGCCATCCGCGCCCGCTCCAATTACGGCCAGGCGGTCAACTTAAATTACATTCGTGGCTCCAACGGTTATACCCAGATAATACCGCAATCCCTCACCCATCCCGAATTGGTCGAAGCGGTAACCGCGACGCAGTGGAAAATGATGCGCTGTCCGGTGGCAAGCATGACCGGAAACTTTCTGCAAATGCAAAATCCATGTTGGGACAATGCCAATACATACCCCAGTCCCTGGAATTTTCAGCTGCTTAGCTGGTTGGAAAATGCCCCTGAGTTCCTGACCCAGGCCAACATGTGGTACCTCGATCCCTACAGCCAGCAGCTCAGTTATTACAACACCGCTAGTACGCCGCCTCAGAGCGTGATTTTGCCGGTGTTGGAAAGTCTGATTCAGGTGATCGGAACAGCAAACAGTCCGGTGACAAACATCACATTTCAGGGGTTGCAATTTTCTTATGCCACCTGGCTCGAACCCAACTCCGACAACGGCTACGTCGCCGATCAGAGCGGCAATATCCTGATGGGCAACAACTACGCCGCCAACGTCATCGGCCATCAGCAGACGGTATACAAGACCCCTGGCAACATAACCCTGCAGTACGCGCAAAACATTACGTTCAATAGCGACAAATTCATTCATCTGGGCGCAGCCGCGCTGGATCTAGACACTGGCAGTCAGAATAACACCGTCCAAAACAGTATCTTCAGCGACATTTCTTCGGCCGCGATCGAGATCGGAGGGTTCGAACCGCAAGACATGCGGCCAAATAGCGCGCAGGTTACCAGCGGCAATGTGGTCAAGAACAATGTTATTTCATATACCGGGCGCGACTACTATGACAGCGCGGGAATTCTGGTCGGCTTCACGACCGGCACCGTGATTACCCACAACACCATCAGCCATACCCCCTGGAGCGCCATTTCCATCGGCTGGGGCTGGGGATTGTTCGACCAGCCAAGCTTTCCGGGGTTGCCCCATGCGGTCCCCAACATGTGGGGTACCTATAACACGCCGACGATCGCCAGCAACAACGTGATCAGCAGCAATAAATTCGACAGCTTTCTGGAGCAGCTGTGGGACGGCGGCGCGATTTATACCAACGGCTCCCAGGGCCAGAGCTTTGCCAACGGTCTCTTGATCACCCTCAACGTCGCTGAGAACAAACGGCCGGCCGCAGGGAGCAACATCTATTATACCGATGGCGGCAGTCAGTACGTCACGATGACCCAGAACGTGTCGCTTAACGACCCGGTCGGTACGGTCGATTTTGGCCCTTGCCTAACTGGCTCCTCGATCGTCCCCTACTGTGCCACCACTGGTGTTCTCCCCTACGGCTCCGACATGGGCGGATGCCTCCCAGTGGGAAATCTGACTTATAACCAGAATTATTTTCTAGACACGGTCGATTTCTTCGGTCCGCAGATCTGCCAGAATAGTTACATCCCGCCCTATCCCGTCAACCTGACTTTCACCAACAACGTGCCCACCACCTCGGCGGCGCAGGTACCCAACTCGATCCTGCTTCAGGCCGGCGCGCAATGATCGAGCGGGCGCGGCAGACGGGGACGGTGCAATGGCGCTCTTGAGCCGTCGCTGTGGAAGCTCGTCACCCGGAAGTAAAGAAATCCTCATCGAGCTTTTTTTAAGTGTAGTGTTCCTTCGATCCGTACTCCGACATTGTACCTGATCATCAGTTGCGCTAACTGCTGACCGTCGATCAGTACGATTCTCCGGGTTATCTTTTCTGCGAACGCGCGGGCTTGAGGAGTGAAGTACGAAGTTGTTACAAAAACTCCTTTGTTTGCTTTGGCGCCTTCGAGGCTCCCGGCAAATCCCCGGATCTCTGATTCGCCAACCCCGCTGTCCGGCTTATAGCGTTTAGCCTGGACATATACGCGGTCTAGACCAAGCGCGTCCTGGTCAATTACGCCGTCAAGCCCGTTGTCCCCGCTCCCACCTATCGCCCGCCCAGCGTCTTCGCGGGCGCCTCCGTAACCCATGCTCACGATCAGATTCACAATAGTGGCCTCGAAAAAGGCCGGTGACGTTTGCAGGAGCCTGTCCAGCAGTTCGACCCGCAAGGTTTTTTCGATCTCTTGGTGAGTCGCGCGTAGCAGCTCGTCCGGCGTCTGCCCGGATCTCTCCACAATTTCACTCGCTGTGTCGGCCGTGCCGGTACTTTCCCGGGGAGCGCGGCGAAATTCCTCGAACTCAGGGAATTGCGAGAGGAGCTTAATGTCAATGCGCTCGGGACGGCTGGCTAAGATTTGTCGCCCCCGCTCCGTTGTCTCGAAGTAACCGCGGCGTGTTGGCCTCAGGAGCCCGGCCTTGGAGAGATAGGTTTTAGCCCATCCCGCCCTGTTGGCCAGAACTGTCTGCCTCCCGCTGGGTAGGAGCTGCCGCCTTTCCTTGTCAGTGATATGAAATTCTTCTGCCAGTCTTTCCACCAGATCGCTTAAACGGGTTTCGCCGTCCGCTGCAGCGCTAAGAACCGGAAGCATCAAGCTCTGGAAATCTGGTACCGCCATCTTTGGCTTCTAAGCCCTCGCCGTGTCGAGCCTTGGCTCGCGTGCTCAACCGATAAAACAGAATTTACCGCCTCCGACGCCCGTCAGTGACGCAAGCTTACCTAGCGCGTTGTATATACCCCACAGGAGCTCGCTTGCCACCTCCACGGGTCGGTCAAGCAATGGGCATTCGTTCTGCTAAGGTGCAAATGGGCTCAGGGCGTAACGCCAAAAGGTCGAGAGCCCGGCGGCTCGGTCAAGCGGCACAGAATTATTCAGGAAAAGGAGGCTCGCCCGTTTGGAGCCGCGGACGGGAGAAATCAGGAGGGTTTGACCTCGCTGGGCTTGATCTCAACGGCCGGGGCGGGCTGGGTGGTTGAGGAGGCCGTGGTGGTCGTGGAGGGCTTGACTGGCTCAGGCTCGTTGACCGCCTTTTTGAAATCGCGAATGGCACGGCCGAGCGCGCCGCCTACGTCACCCAGTTTGCTGGGGCCAAAAATGACCAGAATTATCAGCAACAAAATCAATAGATGGGAGGGTGCGAAGATATCCATCTCTGCTCTCCTGCGCCGCCGACGCGGCCTTGGCTGAATTGTATCGCGAGCCCGCCCCGATTACCACGCCCGCGGCCGCCTCACGCGCTACGAGCGGCCATATCGCCATGCTCGATGCCGTCATCCAGCTTGAGCCGCTGGACCTTGCGGTAAAGGGTCGAAAGGTGGATGCCGAGGATTTCCGCGGCCTTGGCCTTGTCACCACCGACCTTGGCAAGGATGCGCTTGATGTGCTCGCGCTCCAATTCCTCCAAGGTAAGTTCAAAACCCTCCAGGTCAGTGGTCGCGATGCGGGCGTGATGGAGTTTATCGGGCAGATCTTGGGAGTGAATCACCTCGGTTTCGGCTAAAATCACCGCGCGCTCGACCGCGTTTTCCAACTCTCGCACGTTGCCCGGCCATTGGTAATTGATCAGCAGGCGCATCGCGCCCTTGGAAAACCGCATCCCCGAGCGCTCATGATTCTTTTCATACTTGGCCAGAAAATGGTTGGCCAGCAACGGGATGTCATCCTTGCGATCGCGCAGCGCCGGCAGCTTGAGAGTGATGACGTTGATGCGATAGAGCAGCTCTTCGCGAAAGCGCCCCTCGCTCACTTCGCGTTCGAGATCACGGTTGGTCGCGCATAGCAACCGCACATCGAAGCGCACCGGTTCGTTGCCCCCGACCGGATAGCATTCGCGCTCTTGCAGGGCGCGCAACAGCTTGACCTGCAATTGCAGCGGCATCTCGCCAATTTCGTCCAAAAACAGCGTGCCCTTGTCCGCCGCCTTGAGCAGGCCGACCTTGTCCTGGGTGGCGCCGGTAAAAGCACCGCGCTTATAGCCGAACAGTTCGCTCTCCAGCAGGGTCTCGGGCAACGCACCGCAGTTGATGGGCAGGAAGCGGTTGTCGGCGCGCTCGGAGCCGAAATGAATCGCCCGTGCGACCAGCTCCTTGCCGGTGCCGGACTCGCCAGCGATAAGAATGCTGGAGTCGGTGCGCGCGACTTTTTCCATCAGCCTAAAGATCTGTTGAATGGCGTCGCTTTTGCCGATGATGCTGCGAAAGCTGTACTTGTCGCGCAGTTCGCGCCGCAAAAAGCGGTTTTCGTGAAACAACGACTTCTGCGCCAGTGCGTTGCGCACCACGGCCAGCAGATGATCGTTGGCGAAGGGCTTGGTCAGGTAGTCGTAGGCGCCCTTGCGTAACGCATCGACCGCCGATTCCACGCTGGCGTAAGCGGTCAGGATGATCCCCATCACTTCGGGATCCAGCTCTCGCATCTGGCCCAACACGCTCAGGCCGTTGCCGCCATGCCCCAGGTTAAGATCCAGGATGGCGACATCTACCTTTTCGCTTTCGAAAATCGACAACGCCACCTCGGCCGCGTGCGCCTCGCTGACCTGATAACCCTCGGCGCGCAGCAGGTTGGCGATAATCGCGCGCATCAACTCCTCGTCTTCGACCAAGAGGATGCGATAGGGCTGCGCAGAGGCCGTTGCGGTGACTGGATCGTTCATTGGGCTGGCGCGCCGTTGGCGGGAACGCCCGCTTGTTCCGCGGGCCGATAGGTCGGCAAATAAATCTTG
>Ga0070737_10000675_pt1 | contig 64838 bp, 54 predicted proteins | sample Coa_R1_10_FD_66438 | JGI IMG/M metagenome (GOLD analysis project Ga0070737, IMG submission 66438) | Surface soil microbial communities from Centralia Pennsylvania, which are recovering from an underground coalmine fire - Coalmine... | ecosystem: Environmental > Terrestrial > Soil > Unclassified...
CGCGGAGCGGCCCGCCGGCGCGGAGCGGCCCGCCGGCGCGGAGCGGCCCGCCGGCGCGGAGCGGCCCGCCGGCGCGGAGCGGCCCGCCGGCGCGGAGCGGCGGGCGAGGCGGCGGCCGTTCGGCGAGGTTCCAGCCGATGCGCGCCAGTACGCGGTGCGGATGCCCGACGGCGTGCGCCTGGCGACCGACGTCTATCTCCCGGCCGGCGGCGGGCGGTGGCCGGTGCTCCTCTGCCGGCTTCCGTACGACAAGTGCGGCGAGGAGTGCTTCATCCCCAGGATCGCGCGCTGGTTCGTGCAGCGCGGATACGCGGTGGTCGCGCAGGATGTCCGCGGGAAGGTTCGCTCCGGCGGGGAGCTTGATCCCTTCACGTCCGAGGCCCCGGATGGCTATCACACGCTCGAATGGCTCGTCGACCAGCGCTGGTGCAACGGAGCGATCGGCATGTTCGGCGACTCCTACTACGGCTTCACGCAGTGGGCCGCGGCCTCGACGGCGCACCCGGCCCTGCGCGCGATCGCGCCGCGCGTCACAAGTGCCGACATGGGCGATGCCCTGCAGCTCAACGGCGTCTTCCAGCTGGAGTCGACGGCCTGCTGGTGCCTGGAGACCTGGGTCGATGAGGCGCTCTACGACTACGACGGCGAGCTTGACTGGCGCATCCGGCCGCTGTGCGAGATCGTGCCCGAGGTGCTCGGAGGAGCCCGTCCGGTGGGCCTGGACGACTACGCCGCCGGACGCATCCCGGCCGCCGCACGCGTCCCCGTCAACGGCGCCGTCCCGGCGCTGCACTTGGCCGGCGCGTTCGACTTCCTGCTCTCCGGGCAGCTTGCGACCTGGCGGCGGGCGCTGGCAGGCACAAGCGCGCAACGCGGCAGCGTCATGCCCGGCAGCGCGGCACGGGGGAGCGCTGCGGGCGGGGACTCGTCGCAGCTTCTGCTGTTCGACGCCACCGACCACAGCTGGACCCGGCTTCGGCCGGCGGGCGAGCCGTGGCTTGACCCGGCCGCAGCCGAACGGACGATGCAGGCGTTCCTGGAGGACTACCTCGGACCGGTGGCGGAGTTCTTCGACAGATTCCTGCGCGAGGACGGCGACCGCCGGCCGCTGCCTCGGGTGCGCTGGCGCCTTGGACATGGCCCCGATCGCTGGCTCCACAGCCCAGCCTGGCCGCCCCCCGAGAGCAGGCCGATCGCATGGACTCTGCTGCCCGGCGAGCCGCACGGCGACGGCACGCTCTCGATCCGCGGGCAACGAGCGCGCGCGAGCGCGCGCATCGTGCACGATCCGGGCGATCCGGTACCGAGTCAGATCCACCCCTACTTCCCGCTCGTCGACCCGCCCGACGAGCAGGACGTGCATCGCCGGTCGGACGTGTGCAGCTTCTGCACCGATCCCGCATCCGAGGATCTCGACCTCGTCGGGCCGATCCACCTGCGGCTCAGCCTCGCCGCAAGCGGCCCTTCGGCGCATCTGATCGCCACCCTCTGCGACGTGCGCCCAGACGGCGGCACCCAGCGCATCCTCGACACCGCCGTGCTGGTTCGCCGGCCCTGGCCGCAGACGGTGAGCCTGACCATCGGCGAGACCGCATACCGCATCCGCGCCGGGCACCGTCTGCGCCTCGTGCTGGCCGGTTCCGCCTTCCCGCGCTACGTCCTGCACCCGGGCACCGACGAGGATCCGTGGACGGCGGTGTCGACCGCGCGCAACGAGCTGCGCATCGCGCTCGGCGGCTGTGACGGCGCGATCCTGACGGCGATGTGCCTCCCGCGTCGCGGCGAAGCGCGCCAACCCCGGGGGCGGCGGATCGGCGGGGCGGTCCACCGCGCCGCGCACATCGACGAGCCGGCGGCACGCAGCGCGGTGCAGATCGGCGAGCCGGTGCACGGCGCTGCGCAAATCGACGGGCCGGCGCGCGGCGGCGCCCCTGTCCGGGCCCGCAGCCCGTCGCGCGGGCCCGACGCGCCGGCGGGCGACCAGGAACCGCAGCTGCCGGGCGGTGGACGAGGATGAGGGGCTTCAAGCCCAGGCCCGCCGTCGCCGCCCCGGACCGTACGCCCGCTGCCAGCCGCGCCTATGGCGAGCTGAGGCGGCGGATCCTGCACGGTGAGCTGGGCCCCGGCACGATCCTCACGGAGGCCGAGACCGCCGAGCTGCTCGGCGTCTCGCGCACGCCGCTGCGCGAGGCGATGCGCGAGCTGCTCAACGAGGGCCTCTGCGAGGAGGGCTCCCGCCGCCAGGTGGTGGTGGCCGCGCCCTCGGCCGCCGTCAATCGAGAGGTGGCGATCCTGCGGCGGGTGCTCGAATGCCTGGCCAGTCGCGAGGCGGCCGGCCGCCGCGACGATTCCGATCTGGACCAGCTTCACCTGATCATGATCCGCACCCGCCGCGCGATCGCGGCGGCGGACCTCAACGCCTACCTTGACTGCGATGACGACTTCCACCAGCGGATCGCCCGGATCGCCGGGCCGCACCTGATCGAGGACGCGGTGCGCCGGCTGCGCGGCCTGACCCGCCTGGCCGCGCTTCACCGCCCGCTCGGCGAGGAGGACCTGCGTCGCTCCGCCGACCAGCACGACGCGATCATCTCAGCGCTGGAATCCGCCGATGCCGACCTCGCCGAGCGGGCGATGGACAGGCATCTGATCGCGTCCGAGCTGACGCTCGGGGTGGCCCCCGCCGGCTAAAGCGGCGTGTGGGCTCCCGGACAGCGCAGGCCCCGCGCAAGCACTCCCGGGCAGGCACTCCCCGGACAGGCACCCCCGGGGCAGGCACGGCCCGGGCAGGCACCGCCCGGGCAGGCACCGCCCCGGCAGGCACGGCCAGCGACTCCCCAGCACCGCCCCTGCGCCACACCCGGGAGCAACCAGGGCTGCGAGACCACCCCGCCCCACCTGCGGCGCGGAACCGAGCGCGCCCCCCGGCAGGCATGGGCGGTGACGGGCTCGAACCGCCGACCCCGTGCTTGTAAGGCACGTGCTCTACCAGCTGAGCTAACCGCCCGCGCCGGGCGATGCTACCTGCGGGCTGCCGGCGGGAGGGCGCACTTCATGCGCCAAGAGCTGCTCCAGATGACTCGCGCTCCGTCTCGGCTCGGCGACGGCCAGCTCTCCTTGACGGACCGCCCGATGAGAGCGCGTGAAGCGGTCGCTACTCACGCAGGCCCACGGTCACGTTGTGTGCGCTCAGCGCCGCCACCAAGCCGTCGGGATCTGCGGGCGTGATCACCGGCCTTATCGGTCGGCCGGCATCGATCACAAACCCGATGCGTTTCCGGGGGCGCCGCGGGTCCAGGTTGAACCATTCCCCCGGGACCGCCGTTCCCCAGATGCGAAAGCGACGGAGGCGCCCGAGCGCGATTCGCCTCACCTCACGGATCTGGGAATACGGGATGCGCCTGCTCCGTAGGAGCACGTCGTAGCGACGTATCAAAAGCGCATCGCCGGTGGTGGCGATCAGCCCGTCGTCGTAGTCCATCCCGTCCTCCGTCCGTATGACTATTTGTATCTCTGAGAATGATAGCGCGTATGTGAGCAATCGGACCCGATGCCCGGGCCCAGCCATCGCCGGGCGCCGTTGGGCGGCTGCGCCGCAAGCGGACCGGGAACCTCGCGCGGACGGTGCGGGCCGCCACGGCGTGTGGTGCGACCTGCGCATGCGGACCAGCGAGGACCGGGACTTCCAGCGGGCCGTGCGGGGGCACACGGGCGCAGGCCGCGACGCGCGCGCCGGCACCGTGTACCGTGATCGGCGATGGCATTCGACTTCGATCCCCAGCGAGCGCTGGAGCAGCTCCGGCGGCTGGCCGCCGACGCACCCGCCCAGCTGTCCGACGGCGTCGGGCGGCTGCTGCGCGAGGCCTCGCCCGAGCGCCTGGAGCAGATCATGCGCTCACCCGCCCGGTGGGCGCTGCTGGAGGGGATCTTCTGGCAGATGCCAAAGCGCCTTGACCCGAGAGCGGCCGCGGGGGTTCAGACGACCGTGCTGTGGACGATCACCGGCCGGTCCGACGGTGGCGCCGACAGCTGGCTTCTGACCGTCTCCGACGGGACGGCGCACACGCAGCGGGTGGGCGCGAGCATGCCGGAGGCGAAGCTCACCGTGACCATGGGCGGCGTGGAGCTGCTGAAGCTGGTAAGCGGCAACCTGGACCCGATGTCCGCGTATCTGAAGGGCCAGATCAAGCTCAGCGGCGACATCATGGTCGCGGCCAAGCTTGCGCAGATCTTCCGCATGCCGGGCGCAGCTCAGCGTGGCGACGGGGAGCCCGGCCCCAACGGAGGCGGGGAGCTCGACGGCCCGCACTGAGGGCCGACCCGGAGCAGAGCCACGGCGCCGAGCAAGGGCGGGTCAAGCCGCGCACGGACGGCACGACGCGTCCGCGCACCTGCGGCATGACCCGTCCGCGCACGGGCGGCATGACCCGTACGCGCAGCCCCAGGACGGACACGGCATCGTCGCCCGCGCCAGAGGCGGCTGACTATGCTCGAACGGTGACCGTGGGCTCGGCGGCGATCTCGATGAGCGGGGTCGTCAAGCGCTTCGGCGAGGTGACGGCGGTCGCCGGGCTGGACCTCGACGTTCCGGCCGGTGTGTGCTTCGGCCTGCTGGGCCCAAACGGCGCGGGCAAGTCGACGACGATGCGGATGCTCACCGCCCAGGCGATCGCCGACGAGGGCGAGATCCATGTTCTCGGCCACCGGCTCCCGCAGCAGTCAAAGCAGGCGCGCATGGCGATGGGGGTCGCGCCCCAGTTGGACAACCTGGACGTGGAGCTCACCTGCCGCCAGACGCTCGCCGTGTTTGCGTGCCTGTACCGGGTGCCTCGCACCCGGCGCGCAGCCGCGGTCGCCCGGGCACTTCAGATCGCCAACCTCTCGGCGCGCGCCGACACCGTGGTGCGCGAGCTGTCTGGCGGGATGCGACGGCGGCTGCTGATCGCGCGTGCGCTCATCCACGAGCCGCGCCTCGTGCTGCTGGATGAGCCGACCGTGGGCCTTGACCCGCAGGTGCGCCAGGAGCTGTGGACCCTGATCGACGGGCTCAGGACCGCCGGTGTGACCGTGCTGATGTCGACGCACTACATCGAGGAGGCCGAGCGCCTGGCGGACACCGTGGCGGTCATGTCCTCGGGCCGGATCGTCGCCCAGGGCACCCCGGCGCAACTGACCGCCGCCCACGCGGGGCGCGAGGTAATCGAGGTGTACGGGCCTCCGGCGACCCTGGAGCGCCTGGAGGCTGACGCCACCGCCAGGGGATGGGAGCACCGTCGCAGCGGGCCGGCGCTGGCGCTGCTGCGCGCCGAGACGCTCGACGGCGAAGCGCCGGAGGGCGTGCGGCGCCCCGCGAACCTGGAGGACGCGTTCGTTGCGCTCACCGGACAGGAGATCGAGTGACGGCCGGGAGCTCGGCGTGACGGGCGACCGCGGCGCCGGCCCCACCGCTGCCGGCATGCGCGAGCGGCGCGTGCGGCGGCTTGAGCCAGCGGCCCTTGCCGGAGTGATGATGCGCGACGTGGTGCTGTTTCGGCGCTACTGGAAGGCGACCACGTTCTCGTCGATCGTGCAGCCCGTCATCTACCTGCTGGCGTTTGGGCTGGGCTTCGGAAGGCTCGTGCCGTCGGTGGACCACCAGCGATACGTGCAGTACCTGGCCACCGGAGTGGTCGCGACGGCGGTGCTGTTCTCGTCGGCCTGCCCGGGGATGTTCAACACCTTCATCCGCTGGCGATTCCAGCGAACCTACGACGCGCTGCTGGCCGCACCGGTCGACGCCGAGGAGCTCGTGACCGCCGAGATGCTGTGGATCTCGGCGCGGGCGGGCGTCTACGGGCTCGCGCCGCTCGCGGTCGGGCTCGCGTTCGGCCTGCACGCCACGCCGGGGATGCTGCTGGCTGCGCCCGTCGGGTTCCTGACCGGGTTCGGCTTCGCCGGCTTCGGCGTGCTGATCGCCGCGGAGGCGAAGACGATCGACAACTTCAACTACATCACCAGTGCGGTGCTCACGCCGATGTTCCTGGTGGCGGGCACGTTCTTTCCGATCTCGGGCCTGCCGTCGGCGCTGCGCGTGATAGCCCGCTTCAACCCCCTCTACCACTGCGTGGCGCTGGTCAGAGACGCAGCGCTTGACTCGTTCTCAGGCGCCGACCTGGGCCACGCGGCGGTGCTGCTGGCCTTCGCTGCAGCGATGTGGCGGCTCGCGGTCTGGCGGCTGGGGCGGCGGCTGGTCGATTGACCGCCCCGCCGATCGATCCACCGCCCCGCCGATCCATCGGCCGGCACGCCGGTCCATCCACCGCCCCGCCGATCGATCCACCGGCACGCCGATCCATCCACCGCCCCGCCGGCGCCGGCGCAAAGTCAGCCGCCGACGCCACCCGGCCCCCAACGGCTCAGGCGGACACCCAGCCCCGTGCCGCAGACGGGCACCCAGCCCCAGGCCGCGCGACCGCTCAGGCCGGCGCCCGGGCCCAGGCCGCCGCCTCGGGTCGCTCGCCCGCGCGCCAGGCGCGGAACTCCCTGACGGTGCGCAGCTTGTGCTCGCGCGCCAGCGCTTCGATCCGATCGCGCGGCGCGCCCGCCTGCAGCAGCTCGACGAGCTCGAGGTGCTCCTGCACCGAGTGCGGGGCGCGATCGCGCAGCGACACGAACACGGTCACGCGCACCGAGTCCAGCGCACGGTTGACGGCACGCAAGGCGTCCACGAGCGCGCCGTTGGGACAGCGCGCGCACAGCAGCTGGTGGAAGGCGCGGTTGCGCACGCCGAAGCGCAGGGCGTCGCCCTGCTCGATGGCGGCAGCCATCTCATCGGTGCGTGCGAGCAGCAGCGACAGGTCCTCCCGGCGCAGATGCGGCGCGGCGATCGCGGTCGCATAGGCCTCGAGCGACGCCAGCACGCGCATGCCCTCCTCGAAGCGCTCCGGGTCGGTCGGGGAGACCACGGCGCCCTCGCCTGGCCGCAGCACGAGCAGCCCCTCCATCTCCAGCGCACGCAGCGCCGCCAGCGCGTCGCGCTCGTCGGCTCCGAGATCGGCCGCCGCGCGCGCTGCGCTGATGCGCTCGCCCGGCGCGTAGCGGGCGCTGAGCACCAGTCCGCGCAGCGCATCGCACAAGCCCTCCGGCGGGCGCTGCGGCAGCGCGAGAGCCGAGCGTCCTGAGCCGCGCAGGGCGGTCTGAAGCGACGCGGAGCGGCGCGCACGCAGGACGGGGCGCCTCACGCTCCAAACCTGGCCGAGCCGGTCATCGGCGATCGAGATCGAGCGTCCATCTCACTGCCCCGACTGATCCTATAGCATTTTCGATACCACAAATGGCCCGATGTGTGCGCGCCAACGCGGACGGCAGCGAGCCGGTTCGCCGTTATCGTCCCACCCTGACCCGATGACCGAGACGGCTCCCCAGCCACCACAGCCGGCCCGGCCGGTCGGCGGCGCCGCCGGCGGGACGGCGGGGGACGGCGGACCGGTGAAGCGGCCGAGCACCCCGTACGGACTCCAGCGCCATCACATCGACGGGGTGGCCGTCGACAGCGTCTCCGGCAAGACGTTCGAGACGCGCAACCCGGCGACGGGCGAGCTTCTGGCCCTGGTGTCCGCGGGCGAGGCGGCCGACATCGACGCCGCCGTGGCCGCCGCGCGGCGTGAGTTCGATGAGGGGCGCTGGCCGCGAATGCCGGCCGCCGACCGAGCCAAGACGCTGCGCTCGATCGCCGCCGCCATCCGCGCGCGGGCCGCGGAGTTCATCGAGCGCGAGGTCGACGACATCGGGATGCCGGTCTCGCAGATGCGCGGGCTCGCGGCCAGAGCGGCCGAGAACTTCGACTACTACGCAGGCGTGGTGACCGAGCTGCACGGCCGCTCGTTCCAGGTCGGCGACCAGTTCATCAACTACACGATCCGAAAGCCGGTCGGGGTCGCCGGTCTGATCATGCCGTGGAACGCGCCGCTGATGCTCTCCACATGGCGGATCGCGCCGGCGCTGGCGGCCGGCAACACGGTGGTGCTCAAGCCCGCCGAGTGGTCGCCGCTGACGGCCACGCTGCTGGCGGAGGTGCTGCTGGAGGCGGGACTGCCGGCAGGCGCGTTCAACGTGGTCCACGGGTTCGGGGAGACCGCGGGCGCCGCGCTGTCGCGCCACCCGGACGTGAACCTGATCTGCTTCACCGGGGAGACCGCGACAGGCCGGCTGATCATCGCCGCCGGCGCGCCGACGCTCAAGCGCGCCTCCGTGGAGCTCGGCGGCAAGTCCCCGGTCGTGGTCTTCGAGGACGCCGACCCGCAGCTGTGCGTGGACGCCGCCGTCGCGCAGATCTTCACGATGAACGGCCAGCGCTGCACCGCTGGCTCCAGGCTGCTGGTGGCGGACGAGCTGTATGAGCGGATCGTCTGCGAGGTGGCCCGGCGGGCCCGCGCGATCCGCGTGGGAGACCCGCGCGACCCGAGCACGGAGCTGGGCCCGCTGATCCATCCCGACCACCTGCGGCGGGTGCTCGGCTACATCCAATCGGCCCGCGATCAGGGTGCCCGCGTGCTCGCCGGCGGCGGGCGCCCAGCCAGCCTGCCGGGGCAGCTGGAGCGCGGGAGCTTCCTCGAGGCGACGGTGATCGCGGACGTCGACGAGACGATGAAGGTCTTCAGAGAGGAGATCTTCGGCCCGGTGCTGGTCGCGATGCCCTTCCGGGACGAGGCGGAGGCGGTCAGGCTCGCCAATGCGACCGAGTACGGTCTCGCCGCCTATGTGTGGACCAACGACATCCGCCGCGCGCACCGGGTCGCGCACGCGATCGACACGGGGATGTGCTGGATCAACTCCCAGAACGTGCGCGACCTGCGCACGCCGTTCGGGGGGGTCAAGGCAAGCGGCATCGGCCGCGAGGGCGGCGACTACGCGTTCGACTTCTACTGCGACACCGAGATCGTCCATGTCGCCCTGGGCTCGCACCACATCCCCCGGCTCGGGCTGGGTGACGGACCGTGACCGAGGGTGACTCGGGCGCTCGGCGGCTCGCGTGCACGCCGCCGGCGGCCGTGCCGTTTGACATCGTGCGCGCGGCGTTCGTCGAGCTGAGCGTCACAGACCTGGCGGCCGCGGAGCGGTTCTACTGCGAGCTTCTGGGGATGATCGTCTCGGCACGCACCGCTGACGCGGTCTATCTGCGCGGCTGGGAGGAGCGCCAGCACCATTCGCTGATCCTGCGCCGCGGCCGCCGGCCGGCGGCCGCGCGGCTTGGCTTTCGGGTGCGCTCGGCCGCCGACCTCGAGGCGCTGGCCGAGCACCTTGCGCGCATGAGCCTCACCACCCGCTGGCGCGACGCGCGAGCCGACCCCGGGATGGGGCGCTCGCTGTCGGCCTGGGACCCATGGGGCTGGCCGCTTGAGTTCGTCTTTGAGCTCGAACAGGTGCAGCCCAGCCACCAGCGATACGACCTCCAGCGCGGCGCGCCGCTGCTGCGCCTTGACCATCTGAACCTGCACGCGCCGCAGGTCGAGGAGTCGCTGCGCTTCTGGCTGGGGCTCGGATTCCGCTGCACCGAGTACATCTCCACCGACGATCCCGGCGAGCTTGAGCGGATCACCGGCGCGTGGCTCGCGCGCAAGCAGACGGTCCACGACGTGGCGCTGACCGCGGGCACCGGACCGCGGCTGCATCACTTCGCCTACTGGATCGCCGAGCCGGCCGGCGTGCTTCGCGCCTGCGACCAGCTGGCCGCCGCGCGTCATTCGGACGCGATCGAGCGCGGTCCGGGCCGCCACGGCGTCTCAAACGCGTTCTTCGTTTACCTGCGCGACCCCGACGGCCATCGGATCGAGCTGTACTCCTGCGACTACTACACCGGCGACCCCGACCACCGGCCGCTTCGCTGGTCGGTGAACGATCCGCGCTGCCGGTCCTTCTGGGGCGCGCGCGCTCCGGACCGCTGGTATGACGAGTCAAGCCCGGTGCTGGGGCCCGACGGCGAGCCGGTCCCGACGCGACCCGCCGGGGTCGACGAGCGAGACCAGCGCACCGAGGTGTTCGCCTGATGGGCGCCGGCGGGGCCCCCGGCCCATCACGGCGGGGCGCTCGCCCGCTGAGATCCGGCGACCGGCAGCCGCTGCCAGACGGGCTGACCGCCTCCAAGGTGATCGCCGTGCACCTGAACTACGCCAGCCGAGCGGCCCAGCGCGGGCGCACCCCGACCGAGCCGTCCTACTTCCTCAAGCCACCCTCGTCGCTGTCGCCGGGAGGGGCGGTGGTGCGCCCGCGAGGCGCGCAGCTGCTCGCCTTCGAGGGCGAGATCGCGCTGATCGTCTCGCGGCGCGCGCGGCACGTGACGCTCGAGCGCGCGGCCGAGCACATCGGCCACTACGCCGCGGCCAACGACTTCGGCGCGCACGACTTCCGCTGGGCGGATCGAGGCTCAAACCTGCTCTCAAAGGGCCAGGACGGCTACACGCCGCTCGGACCGGCGATCCCCGCCGCAGGGATCGACCCCACCCGGCTCACGCTGACCACCACGGTGAACGGCGAGCTTCGCCAGCGGGGCAGCGGCGAGGAGCTGCTCTTCGGCTTCGCGCGGCTGGTCGCCGACCTCAGCCGCTTCATGACGCTCGAGCCGGGCGACGTGATCCTCACCGGGACCCCGGCCGGCGCCGGCGTCGTGGGGCCGGGAGACGTGGTGGAGGTGACCGTGGAGGCCGGCCCGCAGAGGTCGGGGTCGAGCGGGGCCTCGGATCCGGCGGCCGCGGCCGCCGCGCGGGGGCGCCGGGCCGCGGGCCGGGCGGCACCGGCCATCTCTCGCGTGACCAGCACGATCGTCGAGGCCGAGCGCGAGCTCGCGCCCTACGGAGCGATGCCGCGCGCCACAGCCGAGGCCCGCGCCCACGCCACCGGCGTCAATGGCCCGCGGCCGGCGCAGCTGAGCGACGCCGCGCTGCGGGCGCTGCGCCGTGTGTCGACCGCAACGCTCACCGTGCAGCTGGCCCGGCGCGGGATCCAGACGACGTTCTTGTCCGGGCTTCGACCCACCCGGCCGGACCTCAGGATGGTCGGCTACGCGCGGACCCTGCGCTACGTGGCGGTGCGCGCGGACGTGCGCGAGTCCATCCGCGGCGCAGCCGACGCGCAGAAGCGGATCGTAGAGTCGATCTCCCCTCTGGACGTGCTGGTGATGGAGGCGCGCGGCGTGGAGAGCGCCGGCACGATCGGCGACATCCTCGCCGCGCGGGTGCTGGCTCGGGGCGGAGCCGGAATCGTGACCGACGGCGCCGTGCGCGACACGCCGGGCGTCGCCGAGCTGCCGATCCCCACCTACATGCGCGCCGCCAACGCGGCCTCGCTGTGGAGCGCGCACATCCCGATGGACGTCGACGTCCCGGTCACCTGCGCGGGGGTGCTCGTCATGCCCGGCGACGTGATCGTCGGCGATGCCGAGGGCGCCCTGGTGCTGCCGGCGGCGCTCGCCGAGGAGGTCGCGCACGACGCGCTCGAGGTCGAGCGAAGGGAGGCCTTCGCGCTCGAGCGCGTTCGCGCGGGGGAGCCGATCGCCGGCCTTTACCCGCTGTCGGATGAACGGCGCGAGGACTACGAGCGGTGGCTCGCCGAGCGAGCCGGAGAGGAGGGAACGTGAGCGGGAGGTTCGCGGCCGACACAGACGCGATCCGGGGTGCGATCACGCCGCTGGTGACCCCGTTCGACGAGCACGGACAACCTGACCTTGACGCGATCGGGCCGCTGGTCGACTGGCAGCTCGCGCGGGGCACGCACGGGATCTCGGTCGGCGGCTCGACCGGGGAGCCGACCTCGCAGACGGTGGATGAGCGGATCGCGGTCATGCGCGCGGCGGCGGAGGCGATCGCCGACCGGGCTCCGTTTCTGCCCGGCACGGGCACGGCGCTGATGTCCGAGACGCTCGAGCTCACCGCCGAGGCCGAGCGGCTCGGCGCCGCCGCCGCCCTGGTCGTCACGCCCTACTACGGGCGGGCGCAGCAGGAGGGGCTCTACCGCTGGTACGCGCGCGTGGCCGATGAGTTCCCCTCGCTGCCGATCATCGTCTACAACGTCCCGGTCCGAGCCGCGGTGCAGATCGAGCCGCAGACCGTGGCGCGCCTGCGCCGCGCGCACCCGAACATCGTCGGGATCAAGGAGACCACGAGGGACTTCGAGCACGTCTCCCACGTGCTGAATCTGGCCGGCTCGGACTTCATCGCGCTGTCGGGGATCGAGCTTTTGTGCTACCCGATGCTGTGCCTGGGTGGTCGCGGCCACCTCAGCTGCGTGGGCAACTTCGCCCCCGAGCCGGTGGCGCAGCTGTATGAGGCGTTTGCGGCCGGCGACCACGCGCGCGCCCGGGCGCTGCACTACGACCTGCATCCGCTGGTCGAGGCGGCGTTTGCGGAGACCAACCCGGTCCCGGTGAAGTGGGTGATGCGCGAGCTGGGGCTGCTGGGCTGCGATCTTGCACGCGAGCCGCTTGCCCCGCTCAGCGACGCGGGGCGCGAGCGGGTGCGCGAGCTCCTGGCCTCAAGCCCGCACGTGCAGCTGCCCGCATCCGTGGGCTGAGCGGCCACCGAGGACGCAGGTCGCTGGGACGCAGGCCGCCGGCACGCAGGCCGCTGGGACGCAGGCCGCCGGCACGCAGGCCGCCGGCACGCAGGCCGCTGGCACGAGGCGACTGGACGCAGGCCGCTGGGACAGGGGCGGCTGGACGCGGGGGGCCGGGACGCGCAGAGCGCCCACCCGCACACGCGGGCGAGCGCGCCCATGCGCGGGCGCCAGGGCGAGCCGGGTCACAGGCGTCTGGCGATCTCCTGGGCGCAGTCGATCACGGCCTGAGCCATCGCCGCCTCGTCGCGCTGTCCCACCCAGACGGCGCTGACCGCGGCACCGGGCTCGCCCGCCCCCGCGCTGACCGGCGCTGCCACGCCCGTGGCCCCGGGCAGCAGCTCTCCGTGCGAGCGCGCCCAGCCGCGAGCGCGCGCCGATGCCACCTCGGGGCGCTCACCGGGGCGCGCGGGCGCGCCGGCGAGGATCGCGATCCCGGAGGCGGCGACGGATACGGGATGTCGCAGCCCGGGTCGGTAGGTTATGTGCAGGTCGGCGTGGCGGGGCGAGCGCACGTCCAGCACCACCGCGGCGTCCTCGCCGTCGCGCACGGTCAGCGCGGCGGTCGCGCCGAGCCGATCGGCCAGCTCCTGCAGCAGCGGGCCCGCCACCTCACGCAGGCGCGGCTGAACCCGGCTGGCGAGCTCCACGATCCCGGTGCCGAGTTGGTAGCGGTCGCCGACACGGCGGACGAGCCGGTGCTCCAGATGCGGCGCCAGAAGCCTGTAGACGCCCGGTCGATGCGTGCCCAGCGCGCCCGCCAGCTCCGAGACGGTCAGTCCCTCCGGGTGCTCGGACAGGACGCGCAGGAGCGCCAGGCCGCGAGCGAGGGTCAGCGAGCCTGACATCGGCGGCGGAGCCTCGCCGGCGCTTGATCCGATCTTCGGCATCGGCAACAGTGTACACTATTTGTACGTCTCGTACGAAGTGTGTGCTATAACTGTCTCGTCCGAGATCCGAGGAGGAGCGAGAGAGCGATGGGAGCGCGTAACGGCAGCGAGTACATCGAGCGCCTGGCGGCCTCACGACCGACCGTCCAGATCCACGGCGAGACGGTCAGCGAGGGCATCCCCGATCACCCCGCGTTTCGCAACGTGGTGCGCACATACGCGCGGCTGTACGACATGCAGCACGATCCAAAGCTGCGCGACCTGCTGACCTACGAGTCACCCAGCAGCGGCGAGCGGGTCGGGACCTCGTTCATGGTCCCGCGCACGCGCGAGGATCTCGAGCGCCGCCGCGCGATGATGGCCATCTGGGCTCGCGAGAGCCACGGCATGCTCGGGCGCACGGGCGACTACCTGAACTCGTGCCTGATGGCGCTCAGCGAGGCCGGCGACTGGTTTGCACAGGCCGACGCGGCCTTTGCCGAGAACGTCAGGCGCTACTACGAGCTGGTGCGTGAGCAGGACCTGCTGCTCACCCACACGCTGATCCCGCCGCAGGCCAACCGCTCGGTCAGCGGCGCCCAGCAGCAGGGGGGCGCGCTGGCCGCGCGCATCGTGTCAGAGGACGACTCGGGGATCGTCGTGCGCGGGGCGCGCCTGCTGGCCACGATCGGGCCGACGGCCGACGAGCTGCTGGTGTTCCCCTCCACCGTGCTTCGCGGCCGGCCCGAGGACGCGCCGTACTCGTTCGCGTTCGCGATCCCCTGCGACGCTCCGGGCCTTCGCTTCCTGTGCCGCGAGTCCGCGGATCACGGGCGCAGCCACTTCGATCATCCGCTTGCATCGCGCTTTGAGGAGATGGACGCGATCGTGATCTTCGACGACGTCCACGTCCCGTTCGAGCGCTGCTTCATGCTCGGCCATCCGGAGCTTTGCAACGGCTTTTACTCGGAGACCACGGCGGTGCACCACATGACCCACCAGGTCACCGCGCGCACCACCGTCAAGACCGAGTTCATGCTGGGGCTGATCACGCTGCTGTGCGAGGCGATCGGGATCGACCAGTTCCAGCACGTGCAGGAGAACATCGCCGAGACGATCATCGCGCTGGAGCAGCTGCGCGCGTTCGTGCGAGCCGCCGAGGCCGACGCCGCACCGAACGCGTTCGGCGTGATGACGCCCCGCTGGGAGCCGCTCAACGCCGCGCGCAACTGGTACCCCAGGCTCTACCAGCGCTTCCCGGAGATCCTGCGAAAGCTCGGCGCCTCGGGCCTGATGGCCCTGCCTACGGAGGCCGACGTCAACGGGCCGGCGCGCGCGGACGTCGAGGCCTACCTTCAGTCGGCGACGCTCTCCGGCCCCGAGCGGGTGCGACTGTTCCGCCTGGTGTGGGACAGCTGCATCTCCGCGTTCGCCGGGCGCCAGGCGCTGTATGAGTACTACTTCTTCGGCGACCCCGTGCGGATGGCGTCCGCACTGGTCTCAAGCTATGACCGCGCGCCCTACCGCGAGCGCGTGCGCGAGTTCCTGGCGCAGGCTGACGAGCGCGCCGGGGAGCGCGCTGCGGCCGCGGTCCAGGCCGCGCTGTAGCCTGAGCGGCGGAGCGGACCGATGAGCGGCCGACCGCGCGCCCTGCCGCAGCCGGACGAGTCGCAGCTGCAGGCGCTGCTGCGCTCCTGCCTCGGCCGCTTTGCGACCGGCGTGGCGGTCGTGACCTTCCAGGCCGACGACGGCCCGCACGGGTTCACGGTCAACTCGTTCACATCGGTGTCGCTTCGCCCCCCGCTGGTGCTCGTCTGCGTCGCGCGCGCCGCTCGCTCCCACGATCGGCTCGCGGGCCGGCCGTTCTGCGTCAACGTCCTGGGCGCCGAGCAGGAGCCGCTGGCGCGCGCGTTCGCCGGCGCGGGCGGCGCGCAGGCCGGCTTTGAGAGCGACGAGCTGGCGCCGCGGCTGCCCGGCTCGCTCGCGCACCTCAGCTGCCGTCCGTGGCGCTCCTACGACGGCGGCGACCACACGCTGTACCTGGGCGAGGTGGCGGACTTCGACTACAGGAGCGGGGAGGCGCTGGGGTACCTCGGCGGCCGCTTCATCGCGATCGCCGAGCCGGAGCTGGGCCTTGAGCACCTGCTCTAGCGCCTGCCGGCGGAGCCCAGCAAGGCCGCCTCAGGCTCCCAGCGCCGCCTCGCTGAGCGCCAGCTCGCCGCCGCGGAGGGCGGCCGCGAGCGCCGTCAGCTCGGCCGCCAGCGAGCGGTCCTCCTCCAGCCGCGGCACGCGCTCGCGCACGAGCTCGATCGCGCGCTCCAGCGGCGGCGTGCTCTGAAGCGGGCGGTGGAACTCCACCCCCTGGGCGGCGCACACCAGCTCGGTGGCGATCACCTGCGAGGCGTGCTCCACGACGGTCCTGGCCTTCAGCGCCGCCAGGGCGCCCATCGAGTTGTAGTCCTCCTGGCCGGCTGAGGTGGGGATCGAGCCGGCGCCGGCCGGGTGGGAGAGCACCTGGCACTCGTTGACCAGCGCGGCGGCCGCGTACTGGGCGATCATCAGGCCCGACGACAGTCCCGGATGGGCGGTCAGGAACGCCGGCAGCCCGGCGTAGCCCGGCGACAGCAGCGCGTAAGTGCGCCGCTCGGAGAACGAGGCCAGCTCGCAGACGGCGAGCGCCAGGTGGTCCAGCGGCAGCGAGAGCGGCTGGCCGTGGAAGTTGCCGCCGGGCAGGATCTCGCCGCTGTCTGGCAGCACGATCGGGTTGTCGGTGACCGCCTCAAGCTCGCGCTCCAGCGCCACGCGCACGTACTGGAGCGCGTCGGCAACCGCGCCGATCACCTGCGGAGCGCAGCGCAGCGTGTACGGGTCCTGCACGCGGCCGCAGTTGGCGTGCGAGGCGACGATGGCGCTCTTGGCAAGCAGCGCGTCCAGCCGCGCGGCGACGCGGCGCTGCCCCGGATGGGGGCGAAGCCTGTGCAGCCGGGCGTCGAACGGGACGATCGAGCCCTTGAACGCCTCCAGCGACAGCGCGGCGGCCACGACGGCGGCATCGAGCAGGCGTTCGGCCTCGCACACCGCCAGGCAGCCGGCGGACGCCATCAGGTGCGTGCCGTTGATCAGCGCAAGGCCCTCCTTGGCCTCCAGCGCCACGGGCTCAAGCCCGGCCCGAGCCAGCGCCGCCGCACCCGGCAGGCGCTCGCCCGCGACGTCGGCCTCGCCCTCCCCGATCAGCACGAGCGCAAGATGGGCCAGCGGCGCCAGGTCGCCGGAGGAGCCAACCGACCCGCGACTCGGTATCACGGGAGTGACGCCTCTCTCAAGCAGCGCGCCGATCAGCTCGACCAGACCCACCCGGACACCCGAGTGCCCGCGGGCGAGCGAGGCGCGCAGCAACGCGAGCATCCCACGCACCACATCGGCCGGCAGTGGCGGGCCAGAGCCGACGGCGTGCGAGCGCAGCAGGTTGACCTGCAGCCTCGCGGTGTCCGCCTCCGGGATCCTCACGTTCGCCAGGCTGCCGAACCCGGTCGAGACGCCGTAGACGGGCTGCCCCGAGCCAAGCGCCCGCTCGACCGCCGCCCTCGCCCTGCGCATGCGCGCCAGCTCATCCTCGCTCAGCGGCGGCGGCGGCGCCCCGCGGGCGATCGCCTCAAGCTCCGTCAGCGAGGCCACTGCAGTCTGCGGGCGGCTGGACGATACGGCGCATCCCGTGGATGACAGCACGCGCGCGATCCGAGCGCGATCAGGCCCGACCGCACGCGCGATCCGAGCGCGATCAGGCCCGACCGCGCCCGCGATCAGGCTCGACCGCGCCGGGCGCGGCGCTGGCGCTATCGGGCAGCCGCACGCAAAGAACGGTCTCGACGATCAGATACGATCCGGCCATTCGATCCGAGAACGGCAAGCCGGCCAGCAAGCAGGAGCTCGTCTACGCCCAGATTCGCGAGCGCATCCTGAGCGGCGCCTACGGACCGGGCTACAGGCTGGTGATCGACCGGCTCGCTGCCGAGCTGGGGGTCAGCGCGCTGCCGGTGCGCGAGGCGGTGCGCAGGCTGGAGGCCGAGGGGCTCGTCGTCTTCCGGCCCAACGCGGGCGCGCAGGTGACGCCCGCGGACCCGTCGCTGTTTGAGGAGACCATGATCGTGCTCGCCGTGCTCGAGGGGTTCGCGACCGCCCAGGTGGCCGCCAGCCCCCCGGACGGGCTGCTGGAGGGGCTGCGCGCCGATACCGAGGAGATGGTCCGCTGCATGCAGACCCTGGACGTGCTCGGCTTCGGCCGCGCGAACGCGCGCTTTCACCGCCGCATCCACGAGGCCTGCGGCAACCCGGCGCTGTCGGAGCTGCTCGACGGGATCGGCCGGCGGCTGGACGCGATCCGCCGCACGGTGTTCACCCACATCCCCTACCGCGGGCTCTCCTCGATCGAGGACCACCGCCGGCTGATCGAGCTGATCGAGCGCCGTGCCCCCGACGCGGAGATCGAGGCCGAAGCCAGAGCCCACAAGCTGCGCACCGTCGAGGCGTTCAGGCAGTGGCGGGCCGCGCACGACGGCGCCAACGCGGACGCCCCGGCAGCCGAACGCACCGAGTTGGACGGGCGCGTGCGCCCACCGCGCGACACCGGCGCAAACGCAGCGCGCCGCAGGGGTAAAGGCGCGAGCCGCGGCGGCGCGCGCGCGCCGGGCGCCTCAGGATGACGCTCACCGTCGCGCAGGTGCTGGAGCTGGACGTGCTGCGCCGCGCGGACGCCGTGCTGCTCGCCGGCGAGGCCGGCCTCGGGCGGCCGGTGCGCTGGGTGCACGTGGGCGAGCTGCCGGACATGGGCCATCTGCTCAAAGGCGGCGAGCTGCTGCTCACCACGGGGATGGGCATCGGCGACCGCCCCGAGCAGCAGCGGCGGTTCGTGCGCGAGCTGGTGCGCGCCGGCTGCGCGGGCCTGGTGATCGAGCTTCTGCGCTCATTCCGCCGGGCCCCCCGGGCCGTTGTCGAGGAGGCGGATCGGCTGGGGCTCCCGCTGGTGGGGCTCGGACGGGAGGCGCGCTTTGTCGAGATCACCGAGCAGGTGCACAGCGCGATCATCAACGGGCAGTACGCGCTGCTCGTCAAGGCCGACGCGATCGCACGGGAGTTCACGGGCCTGGCGCTCGGGGGCGGCCGCCTGAAGCCGATCCTGACGCGGCTGGCGGGGGTGGTCTCAAACCCGGTGGTGCTCGAGGACGGGGCGCATCAGGTGATCGAATGCGCCCCCCTCGGCGGCGACGTCGGCGAGCTGCTCGAGGCCTGGGAGCGTCACTCGCGCGCCGGCCATGCTTCGCGCGGCGACGGTGTGCAGATCGTCGAGGGCAACCCGGGCTGCGCATGGACGCAGCTCACGCTGCGCGGCGAGCGGTGGGGCAGGCTGCACGTGATCGCCCAGCGCCGCGCGCTGGATGAGATCGACCGCCTGGCACTCGACCGAGCCGCGGCCGCGGTGGCGATCGCGCTGCTGTCCGAGCGGGAGCTCGACAGCGCCGCCGACCACGCGCGCAGCGCCCTGATCGCGGATGCCGCCGGTGGCGAGCTGGCGACGCGCGACGAGTTCCTGCGCCGCGCGCGGGCGCTGGGCTCGGACCTGGGCGCGCGTCGCCTCGGTGCGATCGCTCTGCGGGGGGCGCCGACGGACGACCAGGAGCTCACCGAGCCCTGTCCGGTGGTCCGCAGGCGCTTTGAGCGCGCCGCGCTGCGCTTGGCGCGCGAGACGATCTGCGAGCGCCGCTGGCCCGCCGTGGTGGCAGCCCACGGAGGATGCGTGTTCGTGGTGGCGGGCCTGAGCGATCCCGGCCGCAGCGACTGCGAGCTCGCGCGGATGGCCGAGGAGATCTGCGCCCGGTGCCAGGCAGGCTCGCCCGGCCTGCGCCCGGCCGCCGGGGTGAGCGCCGAGCGCGTGCCCGGGTCGGTCTCGATGCTGCTCGAGCAGGCCGACGAGGCGCTGGCGTGCGCCGTCGACCGCGGCGGCGGCGTGCAGCGCTACTCGGATCTGGGCGTCCACCACCTGCTTTTGCGGCTGCGCGAGGGGCCGGAGCTGGCCGGCTTCGTCGAGGGTGAGCTTGCTCCCCTGCTGACCCATGACGCCGGCGGGCGCCCACCGCTGCTGCCGACGCTGCGGGTCTACCTCGCCTGCGACCGCAACAAGTCCAGGGCCGCACGTGAGCTGTTCGTCGAGCGCCGCACGCTGCACCGGCGACTGCGACGGATCTCCGAGCTGCTGGACGCCCGCGAGGAGGATCACGAGCGCTGGCTGCGCATCGAACTGGCGGTGCACGGCCTGGACGTCCTGCGCGAGCGCGCGCCGGCGAGCTGAGGCGCGGCCCGCACGGAGCACCGTCGCCGTCGCCGCAGCTGTCCCGCGCCGGTCAGCGCTGACCCTCGCCGCCAAGCACCGGCACGGAGCACCGTCGCGGTCGCCGCAGTGTCCCAGCCTGCGGCGGCGGGCGGCCGCGCGGGTCTCACCCTGACGCTTGCGGCGTCGTGCAGACGCGGCTTGGCTGTGTGCCACAGCGACCGGAGAGGAGCGCATGCCACAGGCAACCGGCGGCGGCACCGCCACCGCGCACAGCTCAGCATCCCAGCACCACCGAGGCTACGTGCCGCTGGCCCGGGTGCTCCATCTGGTGGGCACGATCGCGATCGTCGTCTCCGCCGTGACCCCGGCGGCGTCCGTGTTCATCATCGCGCCGGTGGCTTTCACCACGATCGGGACGGGCACGTTCTGGGCGTTCGTGCTCGCCGCCGTGATCGGCGTCGGCGTGGCGTTCTCCTACAGCGAGCTGGGCGCAGCGTTCCCGATCGCCGGCGGGGACTATGCGATCGTCGCGCGCGTGCTCGGCCGGGAGCTGGGGTTCCTCTCGCTCGTGCTGTGGATCACCCTGGCGGTGTTCATCCCCAGCTCGATCGCGCTGGGCATCGGCACCTACCTGTCGGTCATCTGGAGCGCGAACGCGAACCTGCTCGGCGCGGGCGTGATGCTGATCGCGACCGCGATCGCGGTGCTCAACATCCGCACGAACGCCCGCATCACCGGCGTGTTCCTGGCGATCGAGCTGCTCGCCCTGCTGGTGGTGACCGTGCTCGGGTTCGCCAACGCGCACAACCCGCTGTCGGCGCTGACCTCCCCGCATCTGTTCCCGGCCCACGGAGCCACCAGCGCCGCCTCGTTTGGCGTGATCCTCTCCGGCGTGGCGATCGCGATCTTCTCCTACAACGGCTACGGCGCCGCGATCAACTTCTCCGAGGAGATCACCGGGCACCGCAGCGGGATCGCCAAGGCGGTGCTCTGGTCGCTGCTGATCACCGTCGCGGCCGAGCTGATCCCGATCGTCGCGACGCTGGTGGGAGCACCGTCGCTTCGCGCGCTGTCGACCTCGTCGGCGCCGATGACCTACCTGCTGCTGTCGCTCTCCGGCAAGACCCTGAACACGATCGTCAGCCTCGGGATCTCGCTGGCGATCCTCAATGCGACGCTGGCGATCATCCTCGAGCTGGCGCGCATCGTGTTCAGCGCAGCGCGTGACCGCGCGTTCCCGGGACCGCTCAACGACGCCCTCGCGCACGTGCACCCGCGGCTGAAGACCCCGTGGATCGCGACCCTCGTGGTGGGGATAGCCGGCACCGTGCTGACCGCGCTGTCGAGCATCGCGGCGCTGGTCACCTTCGTGGGGGTGGTGCTGACGATCAACTACGGCGCGATCGCGCTGTGCGCGATCGTGGATCGCGTCCGCGCGCCCGGTCGCGAGCGGCCCTACCGGATGCCGCTTTGGCCGCTGTGGCCGCTGATCGCGCTCGCGGGCACGATCGTGGTGTTCACCAAGCAGACCGGGCATGACGAGGGGATCGTCGGGATGATCCTCGGCGGCGCCGTGCTCTACTACGCGCTCGTGCTCTGGCCGCTGCGCAAGACCCACTGGATCCTCCACGACCCCGCACAGGATGAGGCGGCGGCGAGGACCGGCGCAGCGCACGCCACGCCCGGGACGCAGGCGACGGACCGGGCGCAGCCGCAGGCCGTGCCGGCGGCGGACACCGCCGAGGATCGGTGATGCGAGCCCGCGAGGCGGGGATCGTCGTCGGCGCGGGCGCGCCCGGCCCGCACAACGCGATCACCGACATAGCCGGCGTTCGCGTCGGGCACGCGACGCTGATCGAGGGCGATGGCCCGCTGCGCGTCGGCGAGGGCCCGGTGCGCACCGGGGTGACGGTGATCGTGCCCGCCGACGGGATCTGGGACCGGCCGCTGTTCTGCGGCTGCCACACGCTCAACGGCAACGGCGAGCTGACCGGGCTTGAGTGGGTGCGGGAGTCAGGCATGCTGACCTCGCCGATCGCGCTGACCAACACGCACAGCGTCGGCGTGGTGCGCGATGCGCTGATCGCTCACGAGGTGGCCCAGCGCGCCGCGTCGGCCGGGCACTTCTGGGGGCTGCCGGTCGTGGGCGAGACCTGGGACGGGATGCTCAACGACACCAACGGTCTGCACGTGCGCCCAGAGCACGTGCAACAGGCGCTGGCCGCGGCACGCACCGGGCCGGTGCCCGAGGGGGGCGTGGGTGGCGGGACGGGGATGATCTGCCACGGGTTCAAGGGCGGCATCGGAACGGCCTCCCGCGTGGTCGACCCCGCCGACGGCGGCTTCACGGTGGGCGTGCTGGTGCAGGCCAACCACGGCCGTCGAGAGCGCCTGTCGATCTGCGGTGTGCCCGTGGGCCGCATGCTCGGTCCCGATCAGGTTCCGCTGCCCGAGGACCCCGCCGAGCGGGCGGGCATGGGCGTGCCGCCCCAGGGCTCGGGCTCGATCATCGCGATCGTGGCCACAGACGCACCGCTTCTGCCCCAGCAGTGCCGCCGCCTGGCGCAACGCGCCGGGCTTGGCATCGCGCGCACCGGCGGGGTGGGCGAGCACACCAGCGGCGACATCTTCCTGTGCTTTGCGACCGGCAACCGCGGCATGGTCCCAGGGGAGCTCGGCGCGCAGGGGCCGCTGACCGTGCCGCTGTCGATGCTCTCAGACGCCCACATCACCGCCCTCTTCGACGCCGTCGTGGAGGCGACCGAGGAGGCGATCGTCAACGCCCTGAGCGCCGCACGCACGATGGTCGGGCGCGACGGGGTGACCGCGCACGCGATGCCGCTCGAGCGGGTCGCGGCACTGCTGCACGGCAGCTGAGCGGGCATCGGGCGCCGCAGCCCCGTCAGGCGGCGGCAGCCCCCGTCAGGCGGCGGCAGCCCCCATCAGGCGGCCGCAGCCCCTTCAGGCGGCCGCAGCCCCATCAGGCGGCCGCACCCCCGTCAGGCGGCCGCGACCGCAAAGGTCGCGGACCGCCTGCGGGACCAACTCGCGACCAGACCGGCACTGACCCGAGCGCGGTTGGGCTCTACGGTGCGCTCCGATGCCGGCCCGTCCCGGGCCGGACGGACGAAGGCCGGCCGGGCCCGAGGGTGCAACGGCGCCTGCGTCCCGGAAATCGAACGGGAGGTGGCCTTGAGACGGATGCTGGCCCATCACAGCGCCCCCGCGATCGCGATCGTGGCAATCGCCCTGGCGGTCGCGGCCACCGGCGCCGCGTACGCCGCCGCGCGCGGTGGCGCGCACGACGCGGCTCGCGCTGGCACGATCACGGTGTGCGTGCGCCACAGCGGCGGCGCGCTCTATCAGGCGCGGAGGTGCGCCAGGCACGACCGGAGGCTGAGCTGGGGCATCCAGGGCCCTCAGGGCGAGCCCGGTCCGCAGGGGCCCGCCGGCAGCAACGGAACAAACGGGATCAACGGCACCAACGGCACCAACGGCCTCAACGGGGCTGTGGCCGGGTATTCGGCAACCCAGCCCGGCAACGTCGACTTCACCGGGGCGGCGTCGAAGACGATCCTTGCGCTGTCGCTGCCGGCGGGCAGCTTCATCGTGCAGGCAAAGACGGCGCCGAGCGCCGCGGCGACCAGCTCCGGCTACTTCAACGACACCTGCACGCTGTCGGACGGGTCCTCCACCGATGTCGCTCAGGTGAGCACGCCGCTGACCTTGGAGGCGTTCTTCTACGTCGCCGACCAGGTCGCATCGATGGAGATCCCGGTCACCTCGGCGACGGCCAGCACGGTCACTCTCGCCTGCAGCGACATCGCCCACAGCGGAAGCTCGTTCTCGACCGGAGCCGCCGACTCGGTGATCACCGCCGTTCAGACGAGCGCCAACCACTGAGGTCCGCCTGCCGGCGCGGGGCGCCCGGCGGGCGCAGCCACCCGCATGCGCCATCTGCCGCGCGAGGCCCGGCGGGCGCATCCACCCGCCTGCGCATCGGCCGCGCAAGGCCCGGCGGGCGCATCCACTCGCCTGCGCCATCGGCCGCGCGAGGCCCGGCGGGCGCGCAGCGCTCGCCGGGCGCTCCCGTCACCGCCCCTGAAGCCCGGCGGGCAGACGGTCCCCGTCGCCGGACAGCTCGTAGTAGTCGCCGCGATCGGCGGTGTGAATCTGCGCGACGGTGCGCAGCCCGGTCGGAGGGTCGAGGGTCCCGGCCGAGATCGAGATCGTGTCCCTGCCCGCGGCGCGCCAGAAGAGGCTTGAGCCGCACACCGAGCAGAAGCCGCGGCTGCGCTCGTCGGCGTCATACCAGCGCAGCGTCCGGTCCTCGTCAAGGCGGAGGTCGGCAGCGGCGCAGGCGGTGTAGGCCGCAACATGGCCGTGCGTCCTGCGACAGCGACCGCAGTGGCAGAGCACGACATCGCGCAGCGGCCCGCGCACGGTGTAGCGGACCCCGCCGCACAGGCAACCGCCATGATGCTCGGCCATCGCGCACTAAGGCTACGCGCCCGGCGCCGGCCATCAAGGCAAGCCGGCCGGCGACGCCATCAAGGCCACGCGGCCGCGAACCGCGCACGAGCTGCTCGACAGTACATTGGCGCCGATGCGACTCTCGGCGCTTCGCCCGTTCGTGGCCGACCCGATGCTCAGCACGGCGGCGCCGGCAGCCGACCTGCGGGCGCACCCGGTGCTGCAGGCGATCCTGCGCCGCCGCGACAGCGGATCGGCGCCCGGCGCACGCCGCGATGGGCTGCGGATCGCGCTTGCGATCGAGGGCGGCGGGATGCGCGGCGTGGTCTCGGCGGGGATGGCGGCCGCGATCGAGCAGCTGGGGCTGACCGACTGCTTCGATGAGGTGCACGGCGCCTCGGCGGGGGCGTTCAACGCCGCCTTCCTGCTCGCCGGGCAGGCCGCCTACCTGACCGCGCTCTACGCGCACGGCTTCGGAGACCCCGTGTTCGCGGGGCTGCGACGCGTGCTGCGCGGCGGGCCCCCATTCGATCTGGACTACGTGATCGGTGAGGTGTGGCGCCACCGGCGGCCACTGCGAACCGACCGGATCCTCGCATCGGGGATCGAGCTTCACTGCACGGCCACGGATGTGGACCGCGCCCGGCTGGTCGACCTCACCGCGCTCTCAAGCGACCGCGAGATCCGCTGCGCGCTGCGCGCCTCGGCGCGGCTGCCGTGGCTGGCGGGCCCACCGGTCGGCTTTCGCGGGATGCGGCTGCTCGATGCCACGCTGGCCGAGGCCATCCCGGTGTCCGTGCCGCTGCGGCAGGCCACGCATGTGCTGGTTCTGCAGACCCGGCCGCACGGCGTGCGCCACAGACCACTGTCGGGCCCCGTGGCGCGGCTCACCGATCGCTACCTGCGCTCCTTCAACCCGCAGCTGGTGGCGCTGCGGCGGACGCGCTCGGAGCGCTACGACGCGCTGGCCGCACAGCTGTCGGCGCGCTCGGCGGACCCGTCCGCGGCACCGGCCGTGTGCGTGATCCGCCCGCCGGCGGGCTCTCGCTCGATCGGCCAGATGGAGAACCGCCTGGCCGCGCTGCAGGCGGCCGGCGCCGTCGGGATGCGAGCCGCCTGGACGGCGTTCACCGGCTCCGATCCGGAGCTCATCGGCGCCCCGCGCGCCTACCCGCGCCACGAGCCGCCGGCGGAGGCCGAGAGCGCGAGCGCGGTCGCGGCGACCGGTGAGGCGCGACCGAGGACTGTGAAGATCCTGTAACGGTTGTCACGCGCGGGGGTACCTCCCGCGTGCCGCCGATCCGCCGCAAGCGCTCGTGGCGACGCGCAGTCGCAGACGCCGCGCGAAACGCCCCCGAGCGGGGACGGGAGCTTCGCGCCGCCGCCGCGCAGCTTGATCTGCCATGGGCGCGCTCGCTCCCGGCGCGCTTCATCCGCGAGCGCTTCATGCAGCTTGTGCTCATCCCCGTGATCGACTACTACGCGGCTCGGCGCGCGACCGGGCGCGAGCGACTTGCCTCCGTCAAGGGCCCCGTGATCCTGGTCGCCAACCACTCAAGCCACATGGACACGCCGGTGATCCTCTCGGCGCTGCCACGGCGGCTGCGCAAGCGGACCGCGGTCGCCGCCGCCGCCGACTACTTCTACCGCAACCGCCTGGTCGCGTCGCTGGTCTCGCTGCTGTTCAACACGGTCCCGATCGAGCGCCGCGGCGGCGGGCTGTCCAAGAACGGCAGCCATCTGGACAAGCTGCTGGAGCAGGGCTGGAGCCTGCTGCTGTACCCGGAGGGCACGCGCGCCCGGGCCGGGATGCCGCGTCGCGTGCGCCGCGGAGCGGCGGTGCTGGCGGCCGCGCACAACCTGACGATCGTCCCGATCCGGGTGACCGGGACCGCCGATGCGATGCCGCCCGGGCGCGTGTGGCCCAGGCGGCTGCGTCGCGGCCCGCTGCCCAGGCGCCACCGGATCGAGGTCTCCTTCGGCGAGCCGATCCCGCCGGCCGGCGATCCGGCCGCGATGATCGAGCGCGTTCAGAGCTTCTTTGACGGCGGTTCGTCCTCGGCGTCCCCCTACCGGCGGTTCGCCTCGCGCTCCTCCAGCGGCGACACGCTGAACGTGGGCGGCTGACCCCGGCGCTCGCCTCAACGGCTGGGCCGGCTGCCGCAGCCGGGGCGCTGGCAGACTCAGGGGCACCCCATGCGCAGGTACGTCGCCGCACTTGACCAGGGCACGACGAGCTCGCGGGCGATGCTGTTCGATCGCTGCGGCCGGATCGTCTCGGTCTCGCAGCGTGAGCATCGGCAGATCCAGCCCAGGCCCGGCTGGGTCGAGCACGACCCGCGCGAGATCTGGGCCCGCTGCACCGAGGTGCTCGACGAGGCGATGCAGCGCGCCGGCGCGTCGCCCAAGGACGTCGCGGCGCTGGGGATCGCCAACCAGCGCGAGACGGCGGTCGTCTGGGACGCGGTAACCGGGGAGCCGCTTTGCAACGCGATCGTCTGGCAGGACACCCGCACCGACAGGCTGGTGTCGGAGCTGGCCGCAGACGGCGGGCGCGACCGCTTCCGCGAGCGGGTGGGGCTGCCGCTTGCCACCTACTTCTCGGCCCCCAAGGTGCGCTGGATCCTGGACAACGTGAGCGGCGCCCGCGAGCGGGCGCAGGCCGGCGAGCTGCTGTTCGGCACGATCGACACCTGGTGCATCTGGAACCTGACGGGCGGCGCCGACGGCGGGCTGCACATCACGGATGCCACCAACGCCAGCCGCACGATGCTGATGGACCTTCGGAGCCTGCGCTGGGACGCAGATATCTGCGCTGCGATCGGTGTTCCGGCCTCGATGCTGCCGGAGATCAGGCCCTCGAGCGCCGTCTACGGCGAGGTGCGAACGGGCGGCCTTGCCGGCGTCCCGCTGGCTGGAGACCTCGGCGACCAGCAGGCCGCGATGCTCGGCCAGACCTGCCTTGAGGCCGGCGAGGCCAAGAGCACCTACGGGACGGGGAACTTCCTGCTGCTCAACACGGGCACAGAGCCGGTGCGGTCGACCTGCGGTCTGCTGAGCACCGTCTGCCACGTGCTCGGCGACCGGCCTCCCGTCTATGCGCTCGAGGGCTCGGTCGCGGTCACCGGCGCGCTCGTGCAGTGGCTGCGGGACAACCTGGGACTGATCCGCAGCGCGGCCGAGGTCGAGCAGCTGGCCGCGTCGGTGCACGACAACGGCGGCCTGTACATCGTGCCGGCGTTCTCTGGGCTGTTTGCCCCCCACTGGCGGCCCGATGCGCGCGGGGTGTTCGCGGGCCTGACGCGCTACATCAACGCCGGCCACGTGGCGCGCGCGGCGCTCGAGGCGACCGCCTTTCAGACGCGCGAGGTGGTGGAGGCGATGCGCGCCGACTCAGGCGTGGCGCTGACCGAGCTCAGAGTCGACGGCGGCATGGTCTGCAACGAGCTGCTGATGCAGTTTCAGGCCGACATCCTCGGCATGCCGGTGGTCCGTCCGCGGGTCGCCGAGACCACCGCGCTCGGCGCCGCCTATGCGGCGGGACTGGCGACCGGCCTGTGGGAGAGCGAGCGCGAGCTGCGCGACAACTGGGCGCAGGATCGCCGCTGGGAGCCGCGGATGGACCCGGCAGAGCGGGAGGAGCGCTACCGGATGTGGAAGAAGGCCGTCACGCGGACCTTCGACTGGGTCGACTGACGGCGGGAGGGCGACGGGCTGCTGCGCAGCTACCCTGGCGCAATGGGCGCGCTTGAGACCGATCTGCTGGTGATCGGAGGGGGAGCGACCGGAGCCGGCGTCGCCTGGGACGCGGCCCTGCGGGGGCTGCGGGTCGTGCTCGTCGACCGCCACGACCTGGCCGAGGGCACCAGCGGACGCTTCCACGGTCTGCTGCACTCGGGCGCGCGCTACGTCGTCCAGGATCCCGCCGCGGCCCGCGACTGCATCGCCGAGAACCGGATCCTCCGCCGTGTCGCGGCCGGATGCATCGAGGACACCGGCGGGCTGTTCGTCACGACCCCCTGGGATGACCCGCAGTACGCGGAGCTGTTCGCCGCGGGGTGCGCTCGCAACGGCGTCGACTGCGAGGAGATCGACGTGGCCCGCGCACTGCGCTCAGAGCCGCGGCTGAACCCGCGCATCTCACGCGCGTTCGTCGTCCCGGACGCGAGCATCGACGTCTGGAAGACGGTGCGCGCGATGGCCCGTGGGGCCCGAGAGCGCGGCGCGCGGGTGCTGGCCCACCATGAGCTGGTGGCCATCGAGCGCGCCGGCGACCGCGTCCTCGGGGCTGTGGTGCGCGACGGGCGCGGCGACGAGCTGCGCATCCACGCCCGGATCACCGTCAACGCCGCCGGCGCGTGGGCCGGGCGGGTGGCGCTGCTGGCCGGCATCGAGGGCGTGCGCGTGCTCCCCGGCCGAGGGATCATGATCGCGACCAACCACCGGCTGGTCAACACGGTCGTCAACCGCTGCAAGCCGCCCGCCGACGGCGACATCCTCGTGCCGATCCGGACCGTGTCGGTGATCGGCTCAACCGACAGGCTCACCGACGATCCCGATGACCAGACCGTCCACCCCGACGAGGTAAAGCTGCTTTTAGACGAGGGCGAGCGTCTGGTGCCGGGATTCAGGCGCGCGCGACTGCTGCGGGTCTGGACCGGCGTCAGGCCGCTGTTCGACGGCGACCGCGCCCAGGAGGAGGGCGGCCGTCGCGACGGCGAGTCACGCGACATCACACGCGCGCACGCCCTGCTGGACCACGGCCTGCGCGACGGCGTCGCCGGCTTTGTGACGATCACCGGCGGCAAGCTGACGACGCTGCGGCTGATGGCGCAGCAGGCCGTCGACGCGGCCTGCCGCCAGCTGGGCGAACAGCGTCCCTGCCACACCGACACCGAGCCGCTCCCGGGATCTCGGAGCGGCCGTCACCTTGCGCTCGGTGACCGACTGGCGCGCAAGGAGGCGGCGCGCGAGGAGCAGCTGATCTGCGAGTGCGAGCTGGTGCCCCGCTCCTGGCTTGAGCTCGCCATCCGGCAGGCCGCCTCCAGCGACCTTGACGACGTCCGCAGGCAGCTTCGCCTGGGGATGGGCCCCTGCCAGGGCGGCTTCTGCATCTACCGCGCCGCGGGGATCCTGCACGAGGTCGGCGAGCTTGCGGCCGCCGAGACCAACGCCTCGTTGCGGGCGTTCCTGCAGGAGCGCTGGAAGGGCGTGTGGCCGGTGCTCCACGGAGACCAGCTGCGCCAGGCGCGCCTGGACGAGTGGATCTTCCATGGCCTTCTGGCCGTCGGGCGCCTGCCCGCCGGGGAGGCCCGGACGTGAGCTGGGCGGATGCCGCACGGCGCTTTGACGCGGTCGTGATCGGCGCCGGGACGGCCGGGATGACGGCCGCGATCGCGCTCGCGCAGGCCGGGGCCAGGGTCTGCGTGCTCGCCTTCGGCCTGGGGTCCACCCATCTGGCGGCGGGGACGATCGACGTGCTCGGCGCGATCGACGGCGAGGATCCGGTTCGCTCGCCGCAGCGGTCGCTGGCGCGCCTGGCCAGCGCAAGACCGGATCACCCCTACGCCCTGATGGGCGCTAGCACGGTCGCCGAGGCGCTGGCATGGTTTGCGCGCACGTTCGCCGGGGCCGCGCCGCGCGGGTACGGGTACGTCGGCGATGCCGGGCGCAACATGATGCTGCCAACCGCGCTGGGCACGCTGCGGCCGTCGGCGCTCGTGCCAACCACGATGGCCGCGGGCGACGCGGCCGGGCTTGACCGTGTCGCGATCGCCGGCACGCCGGCTCTGCGCGACTTTCACCCGGGCCTGTGCGCCGCCAACCTGCGGGATGCCGGGATCCGGGCGCGCGCCGTCCAGATCCAGCTCGACCTCGACCGGGCCGACGCCAGCGCGCTGGGCGTCGCGCGGCGGCTTGAGGAGCCCGCCTGGCGAGCCGCATTCTGCAGGCGGCTGGGCGCCGTCCTGGGAGCCGAGGACAGGGTCGGGCTGCCGGCGATGATCGGGCTGCACCAGGCGGCGCAGGTGCTGGCGGACATGGAACAGCGCCTGCAGCGACGGGTGTTTGAAATCCCGACGCTGCCGCCGTCGGTGCCGGGGATGCGGCTGTTTGAGGCCCTGCGTCGGGCGTTGCGCGCCGCAGGAGGCACGCTGGTGCTGGGCGCCGAGGTCTCAGGCGCCGAGCGCTCCGGCGGACGGGTGCTGTCGGTGGCGGCCCGCTCGGCGGGTCGCCAGACGCGCTACCGCGCGCCGTGGTTCGTGCTGGCGTCGGGAGGCCTGGGTGCCGGGGCGATCGAGCTGGACAGCCGCGGACGGGCGCGCGAGCGCGTGCTGGGCCTGGGGCTGCGGGGCGTTGCACCGGCGAGCGCGCCGCGCTTTGTGGAGGATTTCTTCGCCGAGCAGCCGCTGGCGCGCGTGGGGGTGGCGGTCGATGAGAGGCTCTGCGCGCAGGACGCGCCCAACGTGGTCGTCGCCGGCGCCGCCCTGCCGGGCCAGGCTCCGTGGCTTGAGGGCTGCGGCGAGGGCGTGGCGCTGGCCAGCGGCCTGTGGGCCGCGCGGCTTGTGTCAGCCGAGCTGGGGGGTCGATGTCAGGCGACGCAGCGGTCAAGCCCGGGGTCGATGCCAGGCGACGCGGCCAAGCCCGGGATCGATGCCACGCGGCGGCCCAGCCCGGGATCGATGCCAGGCGACACGGCGACTGAGTCTGGGGATCGATGCCAGAGGATGGAGCGCTGACGGGGTCGATGGACGGCGATCTGATCGATCTGCGCGACCATGAGACGCTCCGCGCCTCGCTTGACCACTGCGTCAAGTGCACGATCTGCGAGACCGCCTGCCCGGTCTCCAACGCCACGCCGCTGTTCCCGGGGCCCAAGTACGCCGGTCCGCAGTCCGAGCGCTACCGGATCGCCGGCCGGCCGCCGGTTGACCCGTCGGTCGACTACTGCTCGGGCTGCGGGATCTGCTCGCAGGTGTGCCCGCAGGGCGTTCGGATCGCCGAGCTCAACGCCCGGGCGCGCGCCGAGCTAAAGCGCGCAAACGGCGTGCCCCTGCGAGACCGGATCATCGCCCGCCCGGCGCTATTGGGACGCCTCGCGACTCCGGTGGCGCCGCTCGCCAACCGCCTGCTGGGGCTGCGTCCGGCGCGCGTGGCGGCGCACGCGGTGCTCGGGATCCACAGCGATGCGCCGCTGCCGCGGTTCGCGGGCCGCCGGTTCTCGGCCTGGGCCCGCGGGAGGGCGGCGCCCGGCGGCGCGCGCTCGCGGCACGTGATCTACTTTCACGGCTGCGGGACCGAGTACTACGAGCCGTGGGAGGGTCGGCGGGTCGTGGCGGTGCTGGAGCACAACGGCCTGGCCGTGACCGTGCCCAGGCAGGGCTGCTGCGGGCTGCCGCTGCAGTCGAGCGGGATGTTCGACGACGCGCGGCGCACCGTTCGGCGCCTCGCCCGGCGGCTCGCGCGCGAGCTCGCCCGCGACGAGCACGCGATCGTCGTCGGCAACGCCACGAGCTGCACCCTGATGCTCAAGCGAGAGGCGCGCGAGATCCTCGGGCTGGAGGACGACCCGGACCTGAGCCTGGTCTCACGGCGCACCTACGACGTCTGCGAGCTGCTGCTCGCGCTGCACGAGCGCGGGGAGCTGCGGACCGACCTTGAGCCGATCAACGAGGTGGTGGCCTACCACGCTCCCTGCCAGCAGCAGGGCCACCTCATCGGCAAGCCCGCCCTGGACCTGCTGGCGCTGATCCCGGGCCTTGAGGTGCGCGAGCTGAGCGCGGCCTGCTGCGGGATCGCCGGGACCTACGGGCTCAAGGCCGAGAAGCACCGGATCGCGATGGCGGTCGCCCGCGACCTGTTTGAGCAGATCCGCGCCTCGGGAGCGCCGGCGGTGGCCTGCGACTCCGAGACGTGCCGGTGGCAGATCGCCCACGGCACGGGCCGGCGCTCGGTGCACCCCATCGACTACCTGTACCGAGCCTACGGCCTGGATCGCTGACCCCGCCGGGCGGCCACGCCGGTCAGCTGAGATGGACGCGCGTGTCAAGGGAGTTGTTGGAGAAGTTGTTGTTGGTTCATGTTGGTGGTCGTGGTTGCTGGGGTCGGGCGACCGTCGCGGCGGCAACGACGACTGTCACTCTGAGATACGCGGGTCGGAACCGCAGGACAGTGTCCGGTCGTGAGCTGCCTGGCACTAGGGTCGCGAGTCGGGATCGCATAGCTGAATCGAGGGTCCTCCGGGAGGCCGCGGCGGTCGCCGGACCCCAGCAGGTCGACGGGTGTGGGTCAGGTCAGGCGGCGGCTTCCAGGGCGAAGGGCTGGTTGGTCGCGGCGGCCCACAGGAAGCAGGCGAGCTCGCGCCAGACAGCGACGGTCGCGACGGTCGAGCGCTTGCCGCGCTCGACGGTGAGATGCCGGTAGCGGTGGTGCAGTCGGATCTGGGCTTGCCAGGCGCGCGCGTCGGGCGCGGGCCCGCGGTCGGGTCGACGCGGCCGGTGCTGGTAGGACCAGGCGGCCTCGATCAGCAGCCGGCGGGCATGTTGGTTGCCGGTCTTGGTGATGTGCCCGCGGTGGCGTTGATCTCCGGAGGAGTACTCCGAGGGTACGATCCCCAGCCAGGCGCACAGCTCGCGCGGGTGGCCGAAGCGGGCGAAGTCGCCGATCTCGGCGATCAGCCCCAGCGCGGTGCGGGTCGCGATCCCGAAAAAGCGCGTCAGGATCTCGACTGTCGCCGCCCACCGCTCGCCGCGGGCGATCTGCTCGGGGTCACGGTCGAGCGCGTCGAGCTGGCGGTCGAGCCCGTCGAGGTGCACGAGCATCTGCTCAAGCGCCGTCTGCGCGAGCGTGTCGTCGAGGCGCTGGCGGGCGATCCACGCCCGGTGCATCTTCGTCCACTGGCTCTTGCCGTCGCGGTAGACACGGCCGTGGCGCAAAAGCTGCTTGCTGACACGGTGCCGGGCGGCAGTCCGCGCGCGACGCAGGTCATCGCGGCAGCGCATCAGGTCGCGGAGCCCCTCGGTCTCCGGCGAGGGCGGCTGGACGTACACCAGCTCGCCTGCGCGGTAGAGCCGCACGAGCTTCTTCGCGTCGCGCCGGTCGGTCTTGACCCGATCGCCGGCGCGGACCGGGATCAGCGACGGCGCGATCACGTCGCACGCGACCCCGAGCTCTGCCAGCACCCGCAGCAGATCAAACCCGCCCGGCCCAGCCTCGTAGCAGACCGCCAACCCCTCCGGACCGCCCAACCGGTCGATGAACCGCCGGATCGCCGCTCGCGTGGTCTCGATCCGGTGCAGCTGCGGCTGGCCGCCCGTCGGCGGCAGCGTCGCGGCCACGATCGACAGCTTGTGCTGGTCGAGACTGACCCACAGACGCACATCAGCAGGCTGGTTGGAGCTAACGTCAGGCATGGCTGGTCCTCCAGTTGTATGCGGCTCTGGCCAAGGTGGCCCCATCACCGCCGGACGCTAACCCGCGAACCTGCAACACGCGAGGGCCAGCCTCCTCGCGTCCATATTGACTAGTCTCGTCGGCGTGGAGGCGGGTACCCTGACCGGGTTGCGCTCATCTCGCGTGCTGGCGGCCGGGACGGGCGTCAGGATCGTCGTCGCACCCGCGATCATGGCGCTGCTGCTCGGGCGCTCCTACACGCCGGCCGCGATCTTGTTCGTGGCCGCCGCCGCGACCGACTGGTTTGACGGGCGGCTGGCGCGGCGCTGGGGCGTGACCACCAGGCTTGGGTCTTTCCTGGACACGACCGCCGACAAGCTGCTGGTCACCACGGCGCTGGTGGGCCTGGTGGCGATCGCCCGCGCGTCGCCCTGGGTGGCGCTCGTGATCGTCGCGCGCGAGTTTGCGATCCTCGGCCTGCGAGCGGCGGTGGCCGCCGGCGGAGCCACGCTGCACACCTCGATGCTGGGCAAGTGGAAGGCGACCGTGCAGTTCGCGGCGCTGACACTGGCGATGCTGCGCCCCCAGCTGATCCTGGCGGGGGCGTTCTTGGACCAGTGGGCGATGGTGGCGGCCGCGGTCGTGACGGGCTGGTCCGGAGTCGACTACCTCGTGCGCTCGGCGGCCGCATTGAGAAGCTGAGCGGCGATGGCGCGGGTGTTCGTCACCGGGGCGACCGGCGTGATCGGCCGCGCGCTGGTCACGCGGCTGCTGGCGGCCGGCGACGACGTGGTCGCGCTCGCGCGCTCTGACGCCGCGGCACGGGCGCTCGCCGAGCGCGGGCTGCAGGTCGCGCGCGGGGACATCGCCGACGAGGTCGCGCTGGCGCGGGGGATGGCGGGCTGCGAGCTTGCGTTCAACGTGGCCGGTGTCAACACGCTGTGCGTCGCCGATGCGCGCGAGATGGAGCGCGCCAACATCGACGGCGCGGTCGCGGCGGTGAGGGCGGCCGCGCGGGCGGGCGTCCCCCGCCTCGTGCACACCTCCTCGGCCGCGACGATCGGCGAGCCGCAGGGCACGATCGCCGACGAGTGGACCGCGCATCGAGGCTGGTACCTGTCGGCGTACGAGCGCACCAAGACCGAGGGTGAGCTCGCCGCCGCGGCCGCGGCGCGCGAGGTCGGCCAAGACGTGGTGTTCGTCAACCCCTCGTCGGTCCAGGGCCCCGGCCGCGCCAGCGGCACGGGGCGGCTGCTGCTGGCGTTCCTGGACGGCCGCCTGCGAGCGTTCGTCGACACCCACGTGAGCATGGTCGACATCCGCGATTGCGTCGAAGGCCACCTGCTGGCCGCGCAGCGGGGGGCAGCGGGAGAGCGCTACCTGCTGAGCGGGATCCGCGTCACCGTCGCCGAGGCGCTGGCGCTCGCCGCCGAGGTCGCGCATGTCAGCGGCCGCCCGCACCTGCTGCCCCGGCGGGTGGCGACGGTCGCCGGCGCGGTGGTCGAGGGCGCCTTCCGCCTCGCCGGCCGCCAGCCGCCCGTCTGCCGTGAGATGGTCAGAACGCTGCTGCACGGCCACCGCTACGACGGGTCCCGCGCCGAGCGCGAGCTGGGCCTGCGCTACAGCGACCCGCGTGAGACGCTGCGCCGGACGGTGGAGTGGGCCCGCTCCGAGGGGTTGCTGCGCGGAGGCTGACGGGCCGCCGCGGGCCGGCCGGCCGGCTGCTCAGCGCATGTGGCGCGGCCAGTGGATCGAGTCCACGCCCGCCTCTGGCCGCGCCGGCCACACGAGCAGCACCTCGCACGGCGCGTGATCGACCACGAACCGCGCGCGCGGCCCGAGGCTGCCAGGGCCAAGGCGCGGGTGGCCTTCGCGTGCCAGCACCAGCAGGTCGGCGTCCGCCGCCGCCTGCACCACCACGCGCTCGGCGCGACCGTGCAGCGACAGCGTGCGCGCCGCGCGTCTGAGCCGGGCGCGCGCCGCTGCCAGCAGCTCCTGCGCCTCGGCCTCGCTGAGCTCACGGACCGCCGGGCCGGGCGGTGGCGGGCGGTGTCGTCCCAGTCGCTCGGCCAGCGGCTCTGAAGCGAGCCGCTCGGCGTCGGCTGCAGCGACGTGCAAGAGCGTCACCTCCGCGTCGCTCGCCAGCGTCTCGCGCGTGCGGTCCACGCAAGCCTCCCAGGAGCCCTCCGAGATCCAGACCAGCGCACGCATCAGGTGACCCGCAGAGCCAACCACAGCGCGGCGGTGGCCGCCACCAGGGTGATCGGGACCGTGGCGACGCCCAGCGTCAGGAACTCACGCAGGTTCACCTCCTCGTCGTGCGCATGCACGACCCGGCGCCACAGGAGCGTGGCCAGCGAGCCCACGTAGGTCAGGTTGGGGCCGACGTTGACGCCGATCAGCATCGCCAGCACCGACCCAGGCGCCGAGGACGCCACCGCGCCGACGACGATCAGGGTCGCCGGCAGGTTGTTGACGAGGTTGGCCAGCGCCGCGCTCACCGCCGCAACCCCAACCAGGGCGCCGAGCGATCCCCCGCGCGGCAGCACCGCGTCGACCGTGCGCGAAAGCCCGTCGGCGCCGGCTGCCGCGACCACCACGCCGAGCCCGAGCACGAACACAAGGAACGCCGGCTCGGCGGCGCCGACCAGCTCGGCCGCCGACGAAGGCCGGTGGCGGACGGTGAGCAGCGCCGCGCCCGCGGCCGCAAACCACACCGGGGCGACCCCCAGCAGCGAGCTGGCCGCAAATCCCGCAAGCGTGACCGCGACCACGCCGAGCGCAAAGGCCGGCAGCTCGCGCGCGTGCGGCGGCTCAAGCGGCTCCAGCCGCCCCGCCGGCGCCTCGGGCCTCTCCGGCTCCACGGGCTCCTCCGCCCCCGGCTCCACGGGCTCCCCTGGCTCCACCGGCTCCCCCGGCCGCACGGGCTCCTCCGCCCCCGGCTCCACGGGCTCCACGGGCTCCACCGGCTCCCCCGGCTGCACGGGCTCCTCCGCCCCGGGCTCCCAAGCTCGGCGTGGATCCCGTGGCCGGCTGGGGTCCGATGCCTGCGCCGCCAGGCCGGAACGCGCCTTCGCTGGGTCTGAGGGGATCCGCAGCTCCCCCGCAAACGCGCGGCTGAGCACCAGCCATTCGACGGCGATCGCCACCAGCCACGGCAGCGCCATCAGCGACGCGAAGCGGGCGAAGGAGATGCCCGCGGCGGCAAACGCGAGCAGGTTGGTGAGGTTCGACACCGGCAGCACGAGCGAGGCGGAGTTGGCGAGGTGAGAGCAGGCGTACACGTGCGGCCGAGGGCTTGTCCGAAGCCGCGACGCGGTCGCGAACACGACCGGCGTGAGCAGCACGATCGTCGCGTCGAGGCTGAGCACCGCGGTCGTGCATGCGGCGACCGTGAAGACCATCGCCAGAAGCCGCCGCGGCCGACCGCGTGACCCGCGCGCCATCAGCGCCCCGAGCGCATCGAACACGCCGGCGCGCCGGCAGCCGTCGGCGAGGACCAGCAGCGCGGCCAGAAAGCCGACGGTGGGGCCAAGGCGCGAAAGCGCCCTGCCGGCGCCGCGCGGTCCGAGCGCGCCGAGCGCGACGAGCGCCGCGGCGGCCAGCGCCGCCACCGCCCAGTCAGGCGCCCAGCGGGGCCTGGCGATCGCGGCCGCCAGGCAGACCGCGAGCGCCACCAGCGAGATCGCCTCGTTCAACTGGCGCGGGGTCGTGCCGGCACGGCTGCATCATCCCCTGCCAGGAAGCGGCGCGCCCGCCGGCCGGCGCCTCGGCCTCCCGGTCGCCGCCCGCCGCGGGCATCCTGACCGTCCTGTTGGCTGTCAGGAGTCGAAGCCCAGCCCCAGCCGATCCAGGGTGCGAAGCCACAGGCCGCGGCGGCCGTCGTTGCGGTCGGCCGCGGCCAGACGGTTGCGGGTCAGACCGATCACCGCGCTTCGCAGCGGCTCGGGCGGGAACGCAAGCGGGCGCGTGCGCACCAGTCGCAGGCGCGTGAGCTCGCTGTCGGCGCCGTCCAGCAGGTCAAGCGCCACACGCGCGCCAAAGCGGCTTGCGGCCACCCCCAGGCCCGTGTAGCCGCCCGCGTACACGACCCGGCCACCGAGCGCGCGCCAGAAGAACACCGAGAAGCGGCTGCATGTGTCGATCGCGCCACCCCAGCGATGGCTGAAGCGAACGCCGCGCAGCTGCGGGAAGACCGTGAAGAAGTGCTGAGACAGCCTGGCGAAGGTCGGCTCGTGCTCGTCTCGGTGCGGACCGACCTCGCCCCCGTAGCTGTAGACGGCGTCGTAGCCTCCGAACAGGATCCGCCCGTCGCGCGTGGGTCGGTAGTAGTGAAACTGGTTGCCCATGTCGCTGATGCCCTGCCGGTGCTTCCAGCCCACGGCGCGCCACTGCTCATCGCTCAGCGGCTCGGTCATGAGCGCGTAGTCGTAGACGGGCGCGATGTAGCGCCTGACCCCGGCCAGCACCGGCGGGTAGGCGCTGGTGGCCAGCAGCGCGCGCCGAGCGCGCACAAGGCCTGAATCGGCTCGGACCTCCAGCCACCCACCGGACTCGCGCAGGCCGCGGACGGGACTGAACTCGAAGATCCGGGCTCCAGCGGCCACCGCCGCGGCGCGCAGCCCATCCACGAGCCGGCCCGGGTGCACCAGCGCCGAGCCAGTTCGGTCCCAGAGCGCACCGAGATACGTCGGCGAGCCGACCTCTGCGCGGGCGGCGTCTCGGTCAAGCAGCTCGAAGCGGTGGCCGAAGCGCTCAAGCAGCGCGGCCTCGTGCGCGAGCTCGGCCTTCTCGTGCTCGCAGAGGGCGACCGTGAGCGTGCCGGAGGGCTCGAGGTCACACTGGATCCCGTGGTGCTCGAGGTCCGCGCACAGCTGCGAGAAGTTGGCCTGTCCGAGCCGCTCGAGCTGCTCGACCTCATCCGGGAAGCGGCTTGCCCCGTTGGCTATCCCATGCGTGAGCGAGGCCTCCATGAAGCCGCCGTTTCGGCCGCTCGCGCCCGCGCCACAACGCGTGGCCTCCAGCACGACCACGTCGCGGCCGGGGTCGTCGCGCAGCGCGTGCAGCGCCGCCCACAGGCCGGTGAACCCTCCGCCGACAATGCACAGGTCGGCCTGCACCCTGCCCTCCAACGGCTCGTGCGGTGGACGCTTGGGCAGGGTAGCGGTCCAGAAGGGCCGGGGCTCGGCGTCGGCGTAAGCCGCCCGGTCAGCCGCCGATGGAGGGGACTGGGGCCACGGCGAGGGCACGGCGCACACCGTAGAGGAAGCGCGAGCACGCCAGGCCCACGGGCACCGGCGCCCGCCCGCCGCACCGCGCCGCGCGCATCGGGATATGGTTGCGAGCGTGCGCAAGCGGCTGATCCCTCCAGCCGGGCTCGCCCGGGGGGCAGGCGCGGGCGCCGCGCTCGCGCTGGTGGTCCTGCTCGGGCTGGGCCGCGCGCGCGCCGGCGAGACCCAGCGGCCGGCGCATGCGGCGGCCGGCTTTCCGGTGGCGACGGCTTTGACCGGCGACTGGGAGGCGAGCGGCCGGGCTACCGGCAGCCTCCTGATCGTGCACAGGCGCGTGCGCGCGATCGTCACCAGCGGCCCGGGCTCGGGCTCGCAGACGACCATCACCCTGGCGGTGATCGACGACCTGGTGCTATCCACGCGCGAGAGCTGCCGCACGCACAACCTAAGGATCGGCAAACCGGCGACGGTCGTGCTCACGTTCGACGTCCCGATCTCGCCCAGCGGCGCGGTGAGCATGCGCAGGGCGCTGACGCTGCCGGCGATCACCGTCACTTTGTTCGGGCACACGGTCACGATCGGCGGCGGCGCCTACGGCACGTTTCGGATCGCCGGCCGGATCGCGCGTTCAAGCGGTCTGCTGACCCTCAGCTTCGGCGGGCGCGGCGCGGGCGCCTGCACGATCCCTCCGACCAGCTTCAGCGTCCGCCCCGGGCACCGCCGGGCGATCGTCGACGGTGAGTGGTCGGGCACCGCCGCCGACGGCGAGCCGCTCGTGTTTGGGGTCGTCGCAGGAGGGCGTGCCATCTCCACGCCCGCGCCACAGCCGGGCCTGACCGACCAGGCGGCGATTTTCGCCGAGGATTGGGCGGCCAGGTTCGGCGCCGGCTGCGTCGACCAGCCGTCCACCGGCGGCGCGGTGTGCGCGATCACCGCCGCGGACTCGTCAGGGTGGCCGGTCGACCCGTGCCTGCATGCAAGCACGAGCAACACTGCGGTGTCGGTCGCCGGGAAAGCCAGGCTGGCGCTCGCCAACGTCGCCGGCGGCGCCGCCTACGGCAGAACGGTCGGAGCAAGCGACGCGACCATGACGCTGACCTTCACCGGTCCAAGGACCGCGCGCGGCACCTACACCCAGCCGGGCGACCCCGCCTGCTCGACGACCTTCACGGCCACCGCGCCCTGAGCGCAGGCCGCCCGCCTACGCCGCCACGGGCGAGCCGAGCCCAAGCAGACGGCCGGCGCCGGCAAGCACGATGCGCATCGCCTCGACGATCTCCTCAAGCACGGCGTCGTCGGCGATCAGCGGCGGCGCGATCTGAAGCACCGCGTCGCCGCGGTCGTCGGCGCGCGCGATCAGGCGGGCCTCGCGCAGCGCGCCCGGCATGTAGCCCCGAAGGACGCGCTCGCGCTCATCGGCATCGAGCCGCCGCTCGGGCTCGCCCTTGACCAGCTCGACCGCCCAGAAGAATCCGGCGCCGCGCACGTCGCCGACGATCGGAAGATCGCGCAGGCCCTCCAGCAGCTCGCGCAGGTGCCCCTCGCGCGCCCGCACGTTCTCGAGCACCCCGTCGCGCTCGAATATCTCAAGGTTTCGCAGCGCGATCGCCGCGCACAGCGGGTGGCCGCCGAACGTGATCCCGTGCAACAGCGTGCGGCCCTCCTCGTACAGCGGCGCGGCGATCCGCTCGCTGACGAGCACCGCGCCCATCGGCGCGTACGCCGAGGTCAGGCCCTTTGCGACAGTCACCACGTCAGGCTGAGCTCCCACGCGGGTGGATCCCAGCCACTCGCCCAGGCGCCCGAAGCCGCAGATGACCTCGTCGGCCACGAGCACGATCCCGTGGCGGTCGGCGATCGAGCGCAGGCCCTCCCAATATCCGGGCGGGGGCGTGAGGCAGCCGCCGGCGTTCTGAACGGGCTCGGCGATGATCATCGCGACGGTCTCAGGCCCGGCCTGGTCGATCGCGTCCTCAAGCTCCTCCAGAAGCGCCCGCGTCAGCTGCTCTCCCTGCAGCTTTGAGCGGAACTGGTTGGTGTTGGAGACGTGGATCGTCTCGATCGCCGGCGGACCGAACGGCTCCTTGTAGCCTGGCACGCCCGTGAGGCTGAGCGCGCCCAGCGTGACGCCGTGGTAGGCGATCCGGCGCGCGATCGCCTTCGTTCGCTGTCCCTCGCCGTTGGCCAGGTGGTAGTGGCGGACGATCTTCCACGCCGCCTCGACCGACTCGGACCCCCCCGAGGTGAAGAACGCGCGGTTCAGGCCGGCGGGCATGATCTCCGCCAGGCGCTGCGCGAGCTCGAGCGCCGCCGGATGAGCGGTGCCCCACATCGTGTTGAACGCAAGCCGCGAGAGCTGCTCGCCGGCGACCGCGGCCATCTCCTCCCCGTAGGAGTAGCCGATCTGCGCACAGAACAGGCTCGACAGTCCGTCTACGTACCGCCTGCCGTCCGTGTCGAACACGTACGGCCCCTCGCCGCGCTCGAGCACCAGCAGACGAGAGGCGCCCTCGTGAAAGGCGCCGTTGCGAGAGAAGTGAAGCAGTGCGCAGCCCTGGTCGAAGCTCATGGCGCCAATCCTGCTCGCATCAGCGCGCGCGCGCAAGGTGCAGGATGTCGCAGCCCGCGGGTGCGATGGCTACGGGTCGGACACCGCGCGGGGCGCATCGGACGCCCGGCGCGGCGGATGCGAGAGCCCAGCCGCATCGGACGCCCGGCTCGGCGGATCCGACAGCCCAGGCGCATCGGACGCCCCGCTCGGCGGATCGGAGAGCCCAGCCGCATCGGACGCCCGGCGCGCCGCGCGCGCCAGCGAGAACGGCGACAGGTCGAGCGAGGGCCGTCCGTCAAGCGCCCACTCGGCGACGGCCTCGCCGATAGCCGGCGAATGCTTGAAGCCGTGGCCCGAGCAGGCGGAGACGACCAGCACCCGGCTGTGGAGCGGATGGCGGTCGATCACGAACCGGTTGCCGATCGTGCTCGTGTAAAGGCAGGATGCGCTGCGCAGAGGCTCGGTCCCAAGCCACGGCAGCCTCGCTGCGATGCAGCCCTCGCTCATCGCCCGCACCTGCTCGGCGGCCGGCGGATGCTGGCGCCCGTCGGGCACCGCCGTCTCGTCGTAGACCTCGGTCGCGACCTTCATCCCGCCGGCGGGACCATCGATCGCCGGAAAGCCATAGAACCCGTCGAGGTGCACATAGCCGCTCTGGTCTCCGGCGAGGTCCCACACGAACGCCGGCATCGCTCGCAGCAGCTCATAGCCCCGGCGAATCGGCCACCAGTAGAGCTGCTGGCGAAAGACGGCGAACAGCTCTCGGCCCTCGGGGAACAGCTCGCCGATCCAGGCGCCCGGGCAGAGCACCAGCTGCTGTGCCGTGCGAGAGCCAGACCGGGTGTGGACTCGCACCAGCTCCGTGCCGGCCTCCCAGCGATCGACCGCCTCGCCCAGCAGCAGCCGCGCACCGTGGCGGCGGGCGAGCGCAAGCTGCGCGGCGACCGCCTCCTCGGGGCGCACGTAGCCGGCGCCGGGCTCGCTGTAGGCCTCGGTCAGCTCGTCGAGTGAGAACATCGGATAGCGGACCCGCAGCTCCGAGTTGCTGAGGTCCTCATGCTCGATTCCGTACTGGCTCGCGGAGGCGCGCGTCTGCGCCAGAAAGCGGCTCTGCGGATGACCCAGCACCAGCAGCCCCACGGGGTAAAACAGCCTCACGGATGCCTCCGCCTCAAGCTCCCGCCAAAGCTCGTGGGACCGTTGGGCGAGCGGCACGTACTCCGGGCCCTCGCCGATCCCAAGCCGCGTGATCCTCGTCTCGCCATGGGTCGATCCCCACGGGTGCGGGGGCAGGTGCCGGTCGATCCCGATCACCCGCGCGCCTCTGCGAGCCAGCGCCAGGCACACGGAGCTTCCCATCGCCCCGAGCCCCACGACGATCACATCGGCCTCTGCGCTCACCGCCCCATCCTGACATCGGGATCGCGGCTCCGCCACCGCCGCTCCATACGCGGCTAGCCCACCGCCGCTCCGGGCGCGGGCGATTCTTGCTGCGTATCGGCCAGGGCGCCCGAGCGGGCGGCGCGCGGGGCGCAGACGGCGCCCGGAGACGGCGATATCGTCCCCGCGATGGCCCGGGCCCGATCGCAGATGACCGCCGACACCGAGAGCGTGCGGATCACAACCTGGACGTTTGAGGACGGCGAGGCTACGGGCTTTCACCGCCACGAGCTCGACTACGTGGTCGTCCCGATCACGGGCGGCACCTTCGAGATCCGAGACGGCCGCGGGGGCACGCGTGAGCTCGTCCAACAGGCCGCGGTCGCCTACCTGGGCAGCCGGGGGACCGAGCACGACGTGGTCAACCGAAGCGGCCAGCCGGCCAGCTTCGTGGAGATCGAGCTCAAGCGCTGAGCGGCGCGGGCGGCGAGCATCTGCGCGCGTCGGCGCTTGAAGCCCTGCTGCGGGCCCGCTCGGCGGTGCTGGCCGACGTCGACCTCACCCCCGGAGCTGCCGAGCGGCTGCTGGTGCGAAGCGACCTGGGCGGGACGATGCAGCTGCTTGAATGGTCCGGCGGGTCACTGCGCGCGCTCACCGACCTGCCCGAGCCCGTATCAGGCGCCCGCTACCTGAAAGGCCCAGCCTTCGGCGCCCGCCGTCCCCACAACCCAGCCTCCGACACCGGGCGCCCACGCGACCCAGCCTCGGGCACGGGCCGTCACGGCGACCCATCCTCGGACACGGGCCGCCACCACCACGAGCCCGCGCGGCGGGCGGTGCTCGAGATTGACCGCGGCGGCGATGAGCGCCACCAGCTCTACCTGCTTGACCTCCAGCGAGCGGCCGCCCACGGGCCGATACGCGAGGTCTCAGAGCTTCACGCGCTCACCGATGACCCCGCGCACGTGCACCGGCTGGCCGGCTGCTCGCCGGACGGCACGCTGATCGCCTACGTCTCCAACCGACGCGACGGCGTCGCCTTCGACCTGTGGTGCTGCGAGCCGGCGAGCGGCGAGCACCGGCTCCTGTATGCCCCGGGGGCATGGCTGGCGCCCGGGTCCGGCTTCTCGCCCGACGGCCGCCTGGTGTCGGTCCTGGCGGCAGGCGAGGACCCGCTGGATGTGGAGCTTGTGCTGGTGGACGTGCACAGCGGCCGGGTGCAGCCGGTGCTTTCCCACCCTGACCGGGCCGCCCTGGTCGGCCCGCCGGCCTGGACCGGCGAGCGCACCTTCTGCCTCTCAACCGACCTGGACCGGGAGTTCGCCACCGTGGTGCGCGTCGATCTGACCACCGGCGCCGCGCGCGAGCTTGCCGGGCTGGCCGAGCCCCACGACACGGAGGTCGTCGCAAGCGCGGACGGCAGCGCGATCCTCACCGTCGCCAACCGCCGCGGCGAGAGCGTGGTCCGCCTGCACGCCCCAGACGGAGAGCCGATCACCTACGTGCAGCTCCCCGAGGGCGCCGTCGCGCGCTCCCACGCGCTGCCGCCGCCGATCCTCTCAGCCGACGGATCGGTTGCCTACCTGACGATCTCGACGCCGCAGCTTGCCGCCGACGTTTTCGCCTACGACCGCCGCGGCGGCGCGCTTCGCCGTCTCACGCGCAGCCCGATCGGGATCGACCCGGCGACGCTCGCGCACCCCGAGCACGCGACCACCACGAGCTTCGATGGCCTCCAGCTGCCACTCGTGGTCTTTCGCCCGCCGGCGAGCGCTCAAAGCTCAGGCGATCGCGAGGCCGGCCCGCCGGCGGTGGTGCTGATCCACGGGGGCCCCGAGTCCCAGTTCACCTTCGCCTTCAGCGCGATCGCGCAGGGGCTCGCGCTGGCCGGCTACGCGGTCGTCGCGCCCAACGTGCGCGGCTCCACCGGCTACGGGAGAACCTATGCGGCGCTGGACGACGGGCGGCGGCGCCTTGACGCCGTGCGCGACCTGAAGGCCGTGCACCGGTTCGTTGGCCAGGCCGGGTTTGACCCGCGCAGGGTCGCGCTGTGGGGCGCCTCCTACGGCGGCTACATGGTGCTCGCGGGGCTCGCTTTCCAGCCGGAGCTGTGGGCGGCGGGCGTGGACATCGTGGGCATCTCGGATCTCGTCAGCTTCCTTGAGGGAACCGCGGCCTACAGGCGCGCGCATCGCGAGCGTGAGTACGGCTCGCTCGCGCACGACCGGGAGTTTTTGAGGCAGGCCTCGCCGCTTGCTCGCGTCGACGCGATTCGCGCGCCGCTGATGGTGATCCACGGGCGAAACGACCCGCGCGTGCCGGTGGGGGAGGCGCTACAGGTGGCCGAGGCCCTGAGGCGGCGCGACGTTCCCTGCGAGCTGTTGATCTACGACGACGAGGGGCACGGCCTGGCCCGGCTGGAGAACCGCCTCGACGCGTACGGACGTGCGGTCGCCTTCCTTGACCGGACGCTCACCCGAGCCTGAACGGGGTCCAGAAGGCGGCACGCAGGCCCGCCGTCTGCAGCGGTCAAGGGGACGGGCCGCAGGCCCGCGGGGCGCGGCGGTCAAAGCGAGCGGCCCGCGGCACGCGGCCACCGCCCCAGCCAACCGCAACCGGCCACCACCAGCCGGCGGCAACGGGCCATCACGCAGCTGGCGCCATACGGAGCCGGCAGCGGCCGGCCCCCCGGCCCGCCGGCGCTCGGAGGGCGCCGCCGCCACGCCTGCGCGCGGCGCCCTCCTGCCCCGCGCCGCGAGCTCTACCGCGCTGCCGCCTCGGCCAGCTCCGGCTGCCGCGCGGGCCGCTCGCCGGCGTCAAGCGCCTGGGAGTCCCCTCGCTCCTCGGCCTGGCCACCGACGGTGATCGCCACCCGCCGCGGACGGCGCTGCTCGGGCTTGGGGATGCGCAGCTCGAGCACGCCGCGCTCCAGGTGGGCGCGGATGTCACCGGCGTCGATGCCGTCGGGCAGCGTGAGCGAGCGGGCGAAGGAGCCGAATGCCCGCTCGAGCCGGTGGTAGCCCTCCTGCTCGTGCTCGGGCCGGCGCTGGCCCGAGATCGTCAGCACGCCGTCCTCGAGCTGGATGCTCACGTCGGCCTCGGTCAGCCCGGGCAGGTCGGCGAGCAGGATGTAGTGATCGTCGGTCTCGACGAGGTCCATCGCCGGAATCCAGCGCCGCGCGCCGAAATCCTGCGGCCGCTGCCCGGGACTCTCAAAGAACGTATTGAACAGCCGGTTCATCTCGCTCTGGATCGCGTTGAGCTCGGCGACCGGCTCCCAGCGAATCAGTGCCATCGGGTCCTCCCTGATGAGTGGTTGTTGGATCTCCTGCGCTTGGGCTCGATCAACGCGCGCGACGCTCACCTCCTCTCTGTGGCGCTCATCCAACCCACGACCGCCACCCACCGCCGCGCACGACAGCGATCTGAACCTCCAGCTCACCGGCCCACGGGAACGCCGGCGCCAGCCTCAATCGATCGCCGCCCCGCACACCCGCAGGCAGCTGGATCGTCAGTCCGCGGCCGTCGGTCAGCGTCAATGGCGCGACGCGCGCCAGGCGCGCTTCCTCGGGCGTGAGCTCGATCACCGCCCGGCGCGCGAGCCCGGGCGAGCGAGCCCGCAGCCGCCGCACCGGCGGCTGCGACTCCAGCTCACGGTCGTAACGCGCCCGCCGGGCCGGGTCGCGCAGCACCTCGTAGGCGCGTGACGCAGACGCGAACCGGCCCGCGGCGCACGCGTCCGCGGGGTGGGCATCGGGGTGATAGCGGCGCGCCAGCCGCCGGTAGGCGCGGCGGATCTCGGATGTGGTCGCGTCGCGCGGGACGCCCAGGACGGCATAGTGGTCCTGCGAAGAGCGGCCGTCCATCGCCACGCGCCAACCTCCTTCTGCGGTCAGGATCCGCCATCGGGCCCATCCCGCCTGGCGGCCGCTCGAAGCTTGCCCAGCGCGCGCTCCTCGATCTGGCGCACGCGCTCCCCGCTCAGGCCCAGGGTCTCCCCGATCTCTCGCAGCGAGCGCTCGGGCCCGTCCAGGCCGTAGCGCGCGCGCAGGATCATCCGCTCGCGCTCGTTGAGGGTGCCCAGCAGTGCGCGCACCTGCTCGACCTCGCTGTGGTGCAGAAGCTCCTCGTAGGCTTCGGCGCTCAACGGGTCCGCCAGCAGCTCGCCGAACGCGCCGACCCCGCCCTCGGCGCCACGGACGGGCTCGTCCATCGACTGGGGGATCCGCTCAAGCGACAGCAGCTCGGCCACCTGGGAGTGCGCCATCCCCGTCGCCTGCGCAAGCTCGTTGCCGGTCGGCTCATGGCCGTTGCGGGCAAACAGCTCGTCGTGGGCGCGCCGCAGCCGCGCAAGGTTGCGAAGCGTCCGATCTGAGAGCACCATCGGGCGCGTCAGCTCCGCGACGAGCTGCTGCATGGCCTGGCGCACCCACCATGAGGCGTACCCCCAGAAGGGCACCTCGAACGACGGGTCGTATCGCTCCAGCGCGCGCAGCAGCCCCACGACGCCCTCCTGCATCAGCTCAAGGCGGGTGATCGCCGGCGAGGAGCGGTAGATGCGCGCCACCCCCGCGATCAGCGGCAGGAACGCCTCGACCAGCTGCTCGCGCGCGCGACGGTCACCGGCCTGAGCCGACTCGACCAGCCTACGCTCGACCGCGACCGGCAGCCGCGGCCGCTCCCCCAGCGCGCGCAGGTAGTCAGCCGAGCTGGTCTCGCCCAGCGGCTGCTCGCGCCGCAGCTCGCGGGCGAGCTCTCGGTCGAGCTCGCGTGCCTCGCTTGACTCGCGCGCGATCGCGGTGCTCTCGGACTCGGTGATCTGCGCGCTGCGCTCGTTCATCTCAAGCTCGTCCACATCGTCGGGCACGGCGTCCTCGAACGCCAGCGCCAGGTGCGGCGATGCCTCGTCGCGCGCCAGCAGGCTTGCAACGTGCTCGCGGTTCATATTCGCGCCCTGCACCCGGAATCTCCGATCGAGCCCGTGCGAGGCGTGGCGGGCTCAGCGCGCGAGGCGCACGCGAGGCATCACCACGGCCCGGTGGGAGGGTGCCACCCGGTGGGAGGGCAGCCCCAGCGCTCGACGAAACCAACCCACGCGCCACCTGCGGCGGACCGACATGCGCTGCGATCACCTCCTCTTTTTGCGAACTTCCGTTGACCTGGCCGCTCGCCACGTCCAAGCGGCGAGATGACGCCGCTTGGTGGACGGTGAGGCCGGGACCCGATTGCTTGCCTGGACGCAGGCGGTGGGACCTTCTGTCTACGGCTACCCCTCAGACGTACGGGCCCCGGGCTGCACCTGACAGATGAGCGGCGTCTTGTATGTGGATTACCTCTGGCCTGCGTAGTAGGCCGCCCAGCCCAGCCGTCAAGACCTGCACCCGATCCCGCCGCCAACCGGAAGGCCTGCGGCAGCGGTGCGAATCTCAATGCAGGCGTCGGAAGCTCTCTGCAATCCCGCCGGGGTCGTGTCGGTAGAAGTGCTGTGACGGACGGCCGTGCCGGTCGACCGCCGCATGGGCGGGCGCCGCCGTGCGCGGCGCCCGCTCCGCGAGCCGGTCAGGCGCGACCGCGACGGGCGTTCTCCTGCTGCCCCGGACCGACGCCGATCGGCTGGTAGAAGAGGTAGTTGCCGATCCATGGCGAGTACTCGTCGGCGTGCGGAGAGACGATGGGGTGAAAGCTCGACGCCTCGTCGGTTGGCCCGCTGCCGTTGTACATCGGCACCTCGGGGTAGGGATAGACCGGGCGCGTGACGGTCTGGCCGCCGATCGTGTCGGTCGCGATGATCTGCGACGGCGCGATGCCGTCCTCCACCCAGCGCACGAGCGGCAGCAGCACGTCGAACGAGCTGTTGGCATACCCACCGCCGCAGTGCGCCACGGTCGGGAACAGGAACATGCGCGCGAACTGCTGCGTGGCAGCGTAGCCACCGTTGCGGGCGGCGAGCGTCTCGTAGTAGTCCACCGTGCCGAACGTCGGGATCGCCTGATCGGCCCAGCCCTGCCAGATGATCAGCTTGCCGCCGTGGGCACGGAACGCGCTCAGGTCGGTGCTCATCGCGTCCTGGACGTTGGCCGCGGGGAACATCGAATGGAACGCCTGGTCGGTGAACTGCCACTGGCTGGGATCGGGGCCCAGCTGGCCCGGCGGCAGGAGCATGAACCGCAGGTAGGGCAACGAGAGCCCGCTGTAGACCAGCGCGGCCGTTGACGGTCCCGGCGAGACGGGAATCTGGAAGAACGGCCAGGACGACTCCGACCCCAGCGGCAGCCCACCTGGGTAGAGGTGACGCCCCTGAGGATCGACCGGGCCCTGGTAGAGCTCCTCGGCGGTCCTGGCCTGCTGCTCGGTGAGGCAGTTGCTCGTCTGGCCGGGCTCGCAGACGATGCTGAACGGGCTGAAGTTGCAGTCGCGCGGATCGGTGATGATCCCGTCGCCGGGGACGCCGTCGTCGCCCTGGCAGGCGCTGATCACCGCGTTGTGCAGGATCGCCGCCTGCGTGGCAGTCAGGATCGCGCTGCCGTCCGGAGCCGTGTTGACGCGGTAGTCCCAGGTCTGCAGCTCCGCGTTGAGCGGGCCCGCAATGATCTCCGGCGCGCCCGCGATGATCCCATTGAAGTCGTCGGGGTAGCGCTCGGCCATCTCCATCGCCTCGCGGCCCCCGTCGGAGCATCCATCGTAGTAGGAGTAATCGGGCGGCTGGCCGTAGAAGGCGGTGATGATCGCCCTGGCCACCACATAGAGCGACTGCTCGGACTGATAGCCGTACTCCTCCCGCAGCTTCTGGCTGTTGAACGAGAACAGCCCGGCGCCGCCGAGACCACCCTCTGAGGCATGCCCCTCATCGTCGGTGGCCAACGCGAAGTCACCGCCCAGCGTGGCGTCGCATGAGGGGAAGGTCTGGCTGCTGACCGCCCCGCAGTAGCCGCCGCACCCGTTCTGCAGGTAGCGACCCTGCCAGGTGTCGATCGGCAACTTGAGCTCGAAGTGTGTCTGGGGCGCGATCATGCCCTGCACGTCGCAGTACTCCGGGTTGCCGCTGCCCGCCGGCACCACCGTGGCCGACGCGATCGACGTCGGGTTCCCCGGGATCGTCACGAAACTCGGGTCGGTCGCGAGCGCCGAACATGGCATCTTCGCGGGGATCGTCGGGCTGACCGCGGCGAGCGCACGCGAAGCGCGGATCAGCGTCCTGTTGACGGCGTGGGCACCGGCGACGCCTCCCGCGGAGATCGCGACCGCGACGGCAACGGCGAGCGCCAGGGTGACAGCACCGAGGCCGGCGCCGGCTGCCAGCGGGTGCCTGCGTGTCGGAAACCGTTTCTGGAACATCTCTCTCCTCTCGGCGGTTGGACGATTGCGTGCTCCGCGACTCGGCGGCGCACGGCTTCGCTGCGCACGGCCTCGGGGCGCACGGCCTCGCGGCGCACGGCCTCGCGGCGCACAGCCTCGCGGCGCAGGCGTGCACCCGCGGGCGCGACGCGCTCGGGCGGCGGCCAGGCACGAGGCCGGGGCCGCCACGCCGGCGATCAGGACACACCTCCGGACGGACGGGCTGAGAGCGATCTCGATCACAGCGCTGCGCAACCGGTCCGGTCCGCCTCCGAGGAGGCCTATCGGGTCGGTTTCAAGGTACGCCGGCGGCGGCGGGGCGTCAAGCTGGATGCCGGGCGGCCCGCCGGCCGCCCCGCTCAACTTGCGCCACCCGGGGCAACTCGCGCCACCCGGGGCAACTCGCGCCGCCCGGGGCAACTCGGCCACCCGGAGAAGCGCGGGACACCCGGAGAAGCGCGGGCCACCGGGGGCCGAGCGCCGCTCAGCGATCGCCCACCACCCTCTCGGCGATGTACTCGGCGATCGCCAGGCTGGAGGTCGCGCCCGGCGAGGGAGCGTTGCGAACCGCCGTCACGGGCCCAAGGGTGGCGATCCGAAAGTCGTCCACCAGCGAGCCGTCGGCATCCAGCGCCTGCGCCCTCACCCCCGCGGCGGCCGGCACCAGGTCGTCGGCTGAGAGCTCGGGCAGGTAGCGGCGCGCCTGGCGCGCGAACGCGCGACGACTCAGCGAGCCGTGCAGCTCGCGCAGTCCCGTGCGCCAGTGCCGTGCGGCCAGCCGGCGAAAGCCGGCGCACCGTGCCGTCTCCAGCACGTCCGCGACGCGGACGTCGCGCCGGCGGTAGCCCTCGCGCGCCAGCGCCAGCACGGCGTTGGGGCCGACGTCCACGCCCCCGCCAGCGCGCGGCGTGAAATGGACGCCCAGGAACGGATAGGCGGGGTCCGGCACCGGGTAGACCAGACCGCGGACCAGGTGCTCTCGATCGGGCCTGAGCCGGTGATACTCGCCCCTGAAGGGGACGATCACCGGATCGCGGCCGTCGCCGGCGAGCCGCGCCAGCCGGTCGGCATGCAGCCCCGCGCAGATCACCATGCGGTCGAATTCGAGCTCCCCAAGCGTCGTGGCCACCCGCACCGCGGACCGCTGGACGCCGATCGACGTCACGCGCGCGCCGAGCAGCACCCGGCCGCCCGCCGCGGCCAGATCGTCGGCGAACGCCGATGCCACCGCCCGGTAGTCGGTGATCGCCGTCGAGGGGGAGTGCAGCGCCGCGATCCCGGCGATGCGGGGCTCAAGCTCGCGCAGCTGCGCACGCTCAAGCCACCGGAGGCCGGGCACGCCGTTCGCGCGCCCGCGGCGCTCCAGCTCGCGCAACCGCTCGAGCTCGCCCTCGTGCACAGCCACGATCACCTTCCCGCGCCGCTCAAACGGCAGCCCGCGGCGCGCGCAGTACTCATCCAGCATCCCCACGCCGCGCCGGCACAGCCTCGCCTTCAGCGACCCCGGCGCGTAGTAGATACCGGAGTGCACGACGCCGCTGTTGCGGCCGGTCTGGTGCATCGCGACCGCGCTCTCCTTCTCCAGCACGGTGACCTGCGCGCCGTCGAGGTCCTGAGCAAGTCGGCGCGCGACCGCCAGCCCGATGATCCCCGCGCCGACCACGCCGATGCGAGACCGGGAGGGCATGGGCCGGCCGGACGGCAGCCGGCCGGCCGCGTCCCCGCCTATGCCGCCACCGCCGCGGGCTCCAGCCGGATCAGCCGCCTTACGTTGGCGTCCATCAGCTCGTTGCGCTCCTTGGCTGACAGCTCGAGGGCCATGACGGCCTCCAGCGCGGCCGTGGGGTTCCAGCACGGATTGTCGCTGCCGTAGAAGACTCGGTCTGAACCGTAGAAGTCGCGCGCCATTCGGATCGTGAGCGGGTGGGGCATCGCGGTGTCCACCCACATCCGCTTCAGGTACGCGCTCGGCGCCTGCTCGAGCTCGGGCAGCCGCGCGTTCTTGTCCAGCCGGCCGGCCGCGTAGGGAAGCACGCCGCCTGCGTGGAAGTGCAGGATCCGCAGGTCTGGATGACGATCAAGCGTCCCGCTCAGAATCAGCCTGAGAACCGCGACGCTGGAGTCCACGACGCGCCCGAGGCTCGCGTACAGCCTGTTGTTGTAGCCGGACATCACGTCCACGAAGGCGCCGTCGTTGGGGTGGATGAGCATCGGCACGCCCAGCTGGGCGACGCGCGCGTAGAACGGGTCAAGGCGTGGTGCATCGATCGGCTCGCCGGCGATGCTGCCGGGGATGCTCACGCCCCGCAGCCCCAGATGCTCGACCGCATGGTCGAGCTCCGCGATCGCCATCTCAGTGTCCGCCAGTGACACGGCCGCAGCGGCGAAGAAGCGGCCGGGGTGGCGACGCTGGGCGTCCGCCCACGCCTCGTTGATCAGTCGCGCAGCCTCACGCGCCTCGGCGGCCGGCAGACCGTCGAGGTCGGAGTGGATCCCCAGCGAGCAGACCAGCGTCATCTCATATCCGGTGCGCGCCGCCGTGCGAAACTGCGCATCGAGATCGAACCACTCGGGGTCCATCGCGCGCACCGTGCGGTTGCCGTTCAGATAGCTCCAGCGCCCATCGCTGTGCTCGGCGCGCGGCTCGTCTCGCCGGTCGGCGAGCATCCGGTAGTAGTCCACCGGGAACCAGTGAATGTGGCAGTCCACGGCCGTCGGTCGTGGCATCTCGTCGGCGTTGGTGATCGGTTCGTCGGTCATCGAGCCCAGCCTTTCATAGGGGTTTGAGTGCCAGCTCAAGCAGCTCCGCGGCGGGCGCCGCGCGCGCTCCGGCGACCTCTCGGCAAAGCACCGTCGCGCGACCAAGCCCGGCGCCGAGGGCGCCCAGTCGCCGGTGCTTGACCTCAACCGCGTCGAGGTCGGTGGCATCGAGGTCGGCCTGGATGCCCCCGGTGGAGCCCTCGGCCCCCCGCCCGTCGCCGGCCACGCGCACTGCCTGGCGGCCGTCGCGCGCCACGATGCGCACGCGCGCCGGCCAGAGCGCCGGGTAGAGCTGGTCGAGCAGCTCGTCGGCGAGCACACGGATGCGCGCCATGAGCGCGGCGCCGGCGGCGGGCAGCTTCGGAGCCTCGCGCGCGACGTCGAGCAGGATCCGCTCGTCGCTCAGCGCCGCCGCCACCTGGAACTGGGCGCTGACGATCGAGTCGACCCGCCCACGGGGCTCGGGCCGGTCGATCATCGAGCGGTAGGCGTGCGGCACCGCGACCTCGACGGCCGCAATCGACTCGGCGTCCGGCGAGCCCAGCTCGGCGGCGGCGGCGATCGCGGCCTGGACGGCCGCCTGGGTCTGGCGCGCGGTGCAGAACGGCTTCAGCTGAGCGCGCGTGACGGCCGGCTCGTCCTCTTGGGCAGGCTCGGAGCCGGTGGACGGGGACGCGGCGCCGGCCGGCGCCCGCCGGCCGGCGACGGGCGGCGCGCGCCGGCCAGCCCGCTGGTGGCAGAGAGCGCCGAGCGCGGACGGATCGCCCCTGAGCCCGGCCCGTGCAGCCAGCGAAGCCAGGAGACCGTCAGCGGCAGCGGAGCCATAGAGCATCCAGCGAGCGGTGGGGGCCACGGCAGCCCCCGCCCCGTGGCCGGTGGCCCGAGCCGCGGCGATCGACAGCGCCTCCGCGACCGTCGCGGGACCGAGGCCGAGCATACGAGCAGCGGTGGCAGCGCCGGCGACGGGCGCCGCCAGGTAGCTGGGCCACGACCCGGCGTACAGAGACCACGCGCCGCCGACCGCGGCACCTACGGCGACCATCGCCTCATAGCCGGCGCAGATCGCGTCGAGCAGCTGCGCGCCGGTGCACTCGCGACGCTCGGCGAGTGCGAGCGCCACCCCCACGGCGACCGAGCCCGGGGTCACGCACGTCCGCAGGTCGATGTCGTCCACCTCGCTGCAGCGCGCGAGCGCACAGCACAGGCGCGCCCGCCAGAGCAGATCTTCGCGTCCGGCGTGACCGTCGCAGAGATCGACCAGCAGCCGGCTCTCGGCGACGGACGCGCCGGCTGCGATCGCGCCGACGGTGTCCAACAGCCGCGCAGTCGCGACCCGGCGCGTGCGCGGCGCCGCAAAGGAACGCGTCACGAACCGCGCCAGCGTCACCGCCGCATCTGCGGGTCCGCAGGTCTCGGGGTGGGCGTGGACGTCGGCGCCGGCTCGCGTTGGTGCGCTCACGGAGAGTCGGTCCTCCCCGCGACTGCCGACTGCGCCCTCACGGCGAGCCCTCCTCGCGCAGCGGCCCCTTCCGCAGCGGCCCCTCGCGCAGCGGCCGCGTCGCGTTGCTGCACCTCATCGCTCAGCGGTCCCCCCGCGCTCAGCGGCTCCGGGCCCTCCGCGGCGACGCGGATGGTCTGCGCGGCGCAGCAGAGCCGTCCGTCCTCAACCGCGAGCGCGCGCAGGGCCAGCACCGTCCCCTCGACGAGCTCATCGTCCGATCCAGGCTCGATCACGGGGCCCTCGACCGGGTCGAGCCCGATCCCCGCCCCCAGGCCGTAGGAGATCGCCGTCGCACGCGCGTCCGGCTCAAGCAGCGCAAGCGCCGCCTCCGCCACATCTCCGGCGCGCGCGCCCGGCCTGACGGCCTGCGCCATCGCTCTGACGGCGCCCGTCACGCCGCCGACGGACCCGGCCGCCCCCGCAGGCGGTGCACCGGCGACCGCCGCCGCCTGAGACCAGTAGCCGAGCCGCTCGACGGCGCAGACGCAGGCCAGGGAGCCCAGGCGCCGGCCACCGGGGCGCTCGACCGGGGACAGCGCCTCACCGTGGAGGTTGCCCAGCACGCGGACGTCGCGGCAGCCTCCGGACCTGGCCACGCGCTCGGCAGCGAGCAGCGCCTCCCTGTTGGTCGCGCCGTCGATCCAGGCCTCACGTGCGGCGCGCGCCGCAGCGCGGGCGACCTCTAGCGAGCGAGAGAGGGCCACGACCTCGCGCGGCCGCTTGCGCGCTCGCACGCGCTCAAGCATGCCATCCGCCGCCTGAAGGCGATGCCCCGAGAGCGCCCCGCGGAGCTCCCGCTCGGCCGCCGGCTCCAGGCACTGGGCGCCCGCCACGCCGACCCTCAGCCCCACAGCGGCGATCTCCGAGACGACAGCCGAGACCACCTCCGCCGGACCGGTGAACAGGCTGGCGCTGGTACGAAGGTCCTCAAGCCAGGTCTGCGTGCGCACGAACGGCACCTCGCGCGCGCCGCCCCCGCTGACCAGAACCGGCTCGGCCTCCGCGCCCAGCACCACCCCCATCCACCGCAGCGGCGGCACGTAGCCGCTCAGGTAGGCGAAGTTACCGGGCCTGACGCTGTCGCCGATCGCCACCAGCACGTCGAGACCGGCGTGCGCCATCGCCTCACGCACCGCGCGCACGCGCTCGTGGTACTCGTCCTGTGGCAGCAGGGAGCGATCCCAGACCGTCAGGCCCCGCTTGAGCACGTTCTCCATCGTGATCAAGTCGCACCCCTCGCCGGATCGACCGGGATCTCGGCCAGCCCGGCCAGCGCGCCGCCGGAGAGGGCGCGGGCGCCGTCGTCGGCGATCTCGATCTGATCGCCGCACAGCAGATAGCCGGGTCCGGGCAGGTACTGGTTGGGGTGAAGGACGAACGACATCCCTGGCTCGAGCACCACGTCCGAGCTGTCGGAGACGTCGGCCGGCACCATCGCCCCGAGCCCCATCGCATGCCCGCGGCTGCGCATGTAGGGAGGCCGCGTGAAGCGACCGTACCCGCGCTCTGAGACGAGACGGTTGACCTCGCCGGCGACCTCGCGGACCGGAACTCCCGGGCCGGCTGCGCGCAGCCCGGCCGCGAACGCCTCGGCCAGCAGCGCGTATCCCTCGCGCAGGGCGGGCGTCGCGTCGCCCAGCACAGCGGTGCGGCAGATCTGGGCGAACTGTCCCTCCACAGCCGGCGAGATCTCCGCCAGGATCACGTCGCCGGGCCAGAGCTCGCGGTCGGTGGGGGCGTGTACGGCACGGTTGTGCTGGGAGGCGGAGATCAGCAGGAAGTTGTCGTCGGCACCGAGCGCCCGCATGTGCGCGTCCACCAGGGCAGCCAGCTCGAACTCGCGCATGCCCGGCCGCGCGGTCTCGCACAGGTGGCTGAAGCCGGCCTCGGCGATCTGCACCGCCTGAGCGATGAGTCCAAGCGCCCACTCGTCGTGACGGCGGGCGCAGGCGGAGATCGCGGCGGTGCCGTCCCGACGCCGCTCGCCGAGCTGAGCATCGAGCATCGCGGCCACGCTCGCCGAAGCGTCGGCTGCGCCCGCGACGCCGACCGCGCCGGCACGAGCGAACCTGCCGGCGAGCAGACCCGCAAGCTCGCGGGGGAGATCGTCGACGGCGGTGACGTCGTCGATCCAGGCCAGCTCGCGGGCCCGCAGGTCGTCCCATGAGGGCGTGACGATGAGCCGCGGCTCGCCATCGAGCGGGAGCAGGACCGCCGCGTCGCGGCCCAGCTGCCTGAGGCCTGAGAGCCACCAGCAGAGGTTTGCGGCGATGAACGAGTGCCGCCCGCTGCCGAGCACGACCAGCAGGTCCAGGCCGTCGGCGGCCATCGCCTCGCGCACCGCGGCGATCCGTCGCTGCCCCGCGGACGCGCGGCGCTGTGCCCGCTGCGCGACGTCGGCGCCGTCGCCTCGCCAGAGCCTACCTGCCCCCAATGTCGGGCCTCCATGCATCGATCTGGCGCTCGATCAGCCCCACCAGGCCCGTGAGCACGATCCCCAGCAGCCCGGTGACCACCACCGCGGCGAGCATCTGGTCGGTGCGCTCCAGCCCACCGTAGTAGGAGATCTCATACCCCAGGCCGGCGTTGCCGACGAACAGCTCGCCGATGATCACGCCAAGGAGCGTCTGCCCAAGCCCCAGCCGCAGTCCCGCCATCACGGCCTTGACAGAGGCCGGAAGCGTGATCTTGTAGAAGATCTGGGCCTCGCGGGCGCCGAATGATCTGGCGACCTGGACCAGCTTTGGGTCCACGCCCTTGACCCCCCGGGCGGTGTTGACCACGATCGGGAACACTCCCAGCAGGAAGGCGGTCGCGATCACGGTTGGGCGACCGAGCCCGAACAGCACCGTGAACACGGGGTACAGCGCCACGAACGGCGCCGAGTATCCGATCGACACGAATGGGTTGACCGCGTACTCGGCGGTTCGGTAGCGGCCCACCGCCAGCCCGACGGCGACCCCCGCAAAGGCCGCCATCGCAAAGCCGATCCCCAGCTCCTCCATGCTGGTCGCCACGTCTCGCCCGAGGATTCCGGCGCGGATCTGCGCGACCAGGGCCGTGGCGACCCGAGAGGGGCTCGAGGTCAGGAACGTGTTCACCGTCCCGGTCGCCGCAAGCAGCTGCCAGAGGCCCGCCAGCGCCGCAAGCGAGAGCAGGCCGAGCACCAGCGGCCGCGGGTTGACGGACGGCAGGCGCTCGCCCTTCACGCTCGCCACCTCTCGACCCGGCGCTCCACAACCTGCACCAGCGCGCTCACCGCCCAGCCGAAGACCGCCGTCAGGAGCACCAGGAACACCACGTAGTCGGTGTCATACGACTGGCCATAGGTGGAGATCAGGTCGCCGATCCCGGACGTCGAGACGTAGAGCTCGGCGATCACCACCCCCAGCACGGCGCTGCCGACCGCCAGCCGCACGCCGGCGAGCATCAGCGGCGTGGCGGACGGGAGCAGGATCTTGGTGAACAGCCCCAGCCTCCCGGCTCCGAACGAACGGGCGACCTGGATCAGTCTGGGGTCGACATCGCGCACCCCCGCCATCGTGTTGATCACGATCGGGATCACCGCGCCGATCACGACCACCACGACCTTGGCCTGCGTGGCGATTCCCAGCCAGACGACGATCACCGGCAGCAACGCCAGCCGCGGCGTCACGTAGAGCATCAGGATCGGCGCCTGCGCGAGCTCCCTGGAGATCCGGCTCCAGCCCATCAGCAGCCCGAGCGGAACCCCGATCGCGATCGAGATCCCAAAGCCGATCGCGAACGCCAGCAGGCTGCTCTGGGCGTTGCTCCACAGCTCTCCGTCGGCGAGCAGGTGCCCGCCGGCGGACAGCGTGCCAAGCGGGGTGCCGATGAACTCCTTCCTGACGAGCCCCAGGTCGCCGACAACCTGCCAGGCGGCGAGCACGACCACCACGGCCAACGCTCCGATCGCCATGCGCCGCGCCCGCTCCGGCACGCGCTCGGAGCGCCGCGCCCGCAGCTGCGCTCCCACCGCCAGCGTGCTCACTCCAGCGCCTCCGCGACCTCGGTCGCGTGGCGGCCGCTGCGCCGCTCGGCGGCAGTCATCCGACCGTCTCCTGCAACGGCGAGGCGTCCGCGTCGAACAGAAGCGAGGCGAGCTGCTCGCGATGCGCGAGGAACTCGACGCTGGCGCGCACCTCGCGGGTGCGCGGCCGCGGAAGCGTCACGTCGATCACACGGCGCACGCGCGCGGGGTTGGCGCTCAAGACGATCACCCGATCGGCGAGATAGACGGCCTCGTCGATGTCATGGGTCACGAACAGCACCGTCTTGCGATCAAGCTCCCAGATCCGCGAGAGCTCCACGCCCATGAGCTCGCGCGTCTGTGCGTCAAGCGCGCCAAAGGGCTCATCCATCAAGAGCACGTCGGGCGCGACCGCCAGCGCGCGCGCGAGGCCCACGCGCTGGCGCATCCCGCCCGAGAGCTGATGGGGGTGGTGCTCCTCGTAGCCCGCCAGCCCCACCAGGCGGATCAGCTCCCGCGCCCGACGCTCGCCCTGAGCCCGATCCAGGCGGCCGAGCTCGATGCCGAGCATCACGTTGCCCAGCACCGTCCGCCAGGGAAGCAGGCCGAACTCCTGGAAGACCATCGCGCGGTCCGGGCCGGGTCCGGTCACCCGGCGCCCCTTGACACGGACCTCGCCACCACTGGGCTCGATCAGCCCGTCGATCGCCAAAAGCAGGGTTGTCTTGCCGGCTCCACTGGGCCCGACGATCGTCACGAACTCCCCCTCGTCCACCTGAAAGCTCATGTCGCGGATCACGACGGACGGTTCGCGACCGCGGCGGGCCGGATAGGCGACCTCCAGTCGATCGACCTCGACCGCATGAGCGCCGGCCCGGCCCACGTCGCCACCCTCGTTCGTCATCGCGTCGACTCTCCGTCCACCTCGCGCCTGACCCCGGCTTGCGCGCCCGGCTCCGGCCCCATCACTCCCCCGTCCGCCGCTTCCGTCATCACATCCACCGACGCGCGCCCCGGCGCCCGGTGAGGATCGCCACGGCGCTCCGGCAGGCCGAACAGCCGCGCGGCCGTCTCGCCCAGGATGTTGCGCTTGGCCGGTTCGCTGAGGAACGGCAGGTCGTAGATCCGGCTGGGCAGGTCGAAGTCCCAGTGCGGGTAGTCGGAGGAGTACAGCAGGTGGGACTCGGCGTCGATCATCCGCATCGTCACCTGCAGCGCCTCGTCGTCGGTCCGCTCGAGCGGTTGTGAGGTGTAGTACATCTCGCGCATGTACTCGCTCGGCCGCCGACGCAGCAGCGGCGCCTCCGAGCTGCGCATCGCGTACTCGTGGTCGAGCCGCTGCATCAAGAAGGGGATGCACGCGAGGCCGGTCTCGATCCAGATCACCTTCAGATCGGGGAAGCGCTCCGGCATCCCGTTCATGACCCAGTTGGTGAGGTGCACGAGGTTGTGGATCACGAAGCCCAGCGCATGCACCGACGCGAAGCTGTTGAGCGATTCCAGCCGGCGATCGCCCTGCCAGGTGTAGCCGGCGTGGAAGCCGAGCGGCATGCCGCGCTGCTCCAGCTCGCGATAGAGCGGCAGGTAGTCGTTCTCGTGCACGCAGCGGTAGCGGACCGCGGTCACCATGAAGCCGACCACTCCCGGCGCGTCCGCGAACTCGCGCACGAGCCGCAGCGAGGCCTCCGGGTCACAGAACGGCAGGTACAGCATCGTCCGGATCCGCGGCTCGTGGGCGAGGACCCGCTCGCACAGCCAGCTCGCATAGGCGCGGGCGAGCGCGACTTCCACCTCGGGCTGGGGGTGCAGGCCCAGGTAGAGCATCGGCGTGGGGAACAGCACCTGGTAGTCGATTCCGATCATGTCCATGGCCCGGCGCGCGATCACCAGATCGCGCTGCGGGCCCTCGTCCTCCCAGGGCTCCGTGCTCCGCAGCCGGTAGCGCGTGATGCGACCGCCGACATCCTGGTTTCCGAGCGGCGAGGGGAGCACCAGCGACAGGTTCGCACCCTGGCATTGCCGACGGATCACGGGATCCTCAAGGTGAGCGCAGATCTCCGGCCACGCCTCGCTCTCGTAGTGGTGCGCGTCGACGTCTACGATCAGCATCCTGTCCAAACCGCGGGCGCGCGCCTCGCGGGCTGCGTTTCGCAGCAGGTCGCGCGTGTGAAGCGGATTGCCGGGCCGAACCTGACGCGTCGCCGGGCTCTGCCCGAGGCCGGCAGCCGGCACGCGCCCGGCCGTGATCTGCGCGCGCATCGCGCTCACCCGCGGGCCCCCGCGGGTGAGCGCCCCGGCGCCGGGACGTCGCCGGGCGCCTGACCGCGGGATGCAGGCCGGCCCCAGCTGCGCCACAGCCCCAGCTCGAAGGGCTCGATCCCAACGCTTTCGAGCATCGCGCAGACTGTGATCGCCACCTCGGTGGCCGTCGGCGGGTCTGCTCCGAAGGGGTCGATGCGGGCGCCGGACTCAAGCGACCGCGCGCATGCGCGCGTCGCCGCGCACATCAGGCGTTGCAGCTCAGAGCCTGAGATAGACATCCCCATCGCGATCCTCAAGTTCAAAGCGCCGCAGCCCAAGCTGCGGGTAGGCGACGCTGCGCCCCGTCGCCAGGTCGAACTCCCAGCCGTGCCAGGGACAGATCAAGCGCGGCCGGCGCTCGTCCAGGCGGCCGCCTAGGTCGGCTCCCGTCTCGTCAAGGACACGCTCGGCCGCCCCCAGAATGAGCCCCTCGCACACCGGGCCACCCTGGTGCACGCACCGGTTCTCGTAGGCGAACAGCTTCCCATCGTGCGCGAGCACGCCCACCTCTGAGCCGTCGGCCTCGAGCAGGAGGCGCACCCCCTGCTCGAGGAGCTCGCGTGGAGCGACGAACAGCTCGGCCATCGCGCTCAACCGTCGCCGCCGGTCGCGCCCCGCCGGCCGGCTGGCGCCGGCAGCTCAGCGCACGTGCCCAGGCAGACCCGGGACCGCCCCAAGAGGTCGTCGGCCAGGATCACTTCGACCACTGCGAGTAGGTCGCGATCCAGTGGTCGTCGAGCCACTTGGACTCCGGGATGCGCTGCTTGTACTCGCCGTTGAGCAGGCCCACGCTCCAGAAGAAGTTCATCCCTGCGGAGCCGGGCAGCCTCCCATCGGGGTACTGGCCGTTGACGAACGCGTCGTAGGAATCGGCGGCGTACTGGGGCGGGATCTTCATGTACTTGACGATCGCCGCCTCGGTCGCGGCCGGATGGGTCTTCTCGAACTTGATCGCGTCCGACAGCGCGCGCAGGAACCTGGTGATCGTCTGCGGGTTGTGCTTGATGAAGCTTTCCTGCGCGTAGACGAGGTGGTCCGGGTAAGAGCTGGTGTACTGCGACTCGGAAGCGATCAGCGGGTAGCCCTTGGCCTTGACCTCGGCGTCGTTGTCGGCCGCCAGCGCGGCCACCTGGATCGCGCCGCTCTGAAAGCCAGCCAGCGCGGTCGCCGGCGAGACGATGCCGGTCACGATGTTGGCCTTGATGCCGTTCTTGGCCAGGATGTAGCGCGTCATGTAGTCCGTATCCGAGCCGATGCTCGTGACCCCCCAGGTCTTGCCGGCCGCCTGGCGCACCGTCTTGATCGACGGGATCGCGACCCACTGGTAGCTGACCTCGTTGAAGCCGCCGTAGATGACCTTGATCGGCTGCCCCTGCGCGACCGCAGGCATGATGCCCCCCAAACCGTTGATGCCGATGTCGACGGCCCCGCCGACCAGCGCCTTGGTGAGCGCGCCGCCGCCCTTGAACACGACCAGCTTCACGTTCAGCCCCTGCTGCTTGTAGTAGCCCTCCTGCTGCGCCAGGTAGGCCGGGATGAAGGTCGCGTCGACGACGGGAAGCCCGACCGTGATGCTCCTGACGTTGGAGCCCGAGCCGGACCCGCCGCAGGCCGCGACGGCCACGGCGCACGCGGCGCACGCCGCCGCCGCGCGCGCGGCCCGACGCACGCCCCACAGGCGCTTGCGCTCATGCATGGTGCTTCTCCTCTCCTGGGTGATGGGACCCATGTCCCCTCTCACTGTTTTGCCCCCGCTTCGCCCCCGGCGCACCGCGCTCACCCGATGCGCTGCCCCGACCCCGGCTCGCAGCGTCGCGGCGAGCGCGGGTGGCCTGCTCGTCGACCGTGCAGTCGGCGCGGACAACCACCCCGTACTGCGCGAGCGCCGCCTCGCGCGACACGTAGCCCTCGGCCACATCGCGCGCGACCAGAGAGGGGTCGCGCTCGAGCGGATCCCCCCAGCCGCCTCCGCCGGCGCTGGTCTGCACGACGACGGTGCCGGCTGGCGCCACCACATGCGCCGCGTCGATGCTCGAGAACTCGGCTTCATCGGGGCGGCGGATCAGGTTGTCCGGGATGCTGCCCGAGAGCCCCCCGAGCAGGCCCCAGGCGGGCAGGCCACGACGGCGGGACTGCAGTAGGTTCCAGCGGCCTTCGGCCAGCGAGCGCAGCCGGATCTCGATCCCCAGGCCGCCGCGGTGGCGGCCGGCCCCGCCCGAGTCGGTCACCAGCCGCCGCTGCTCGACGACCACGGGTACCTTGAGCTCCATGTTCTCGATCGGCGCGTTTCGCACGTCGCCCTGGCAGATCGAAACGCACGCTGACTCGCCGTCCTCAAACGGACGCCCGCCCCAGCCGCCGCCCTCGATGCTCTGCGAGACAAATCGCCGGCCGGTCCGCGGATCGACCCCGAAGAACACGACCGGGATGCCGAGGATCCCGAAGTGGCCGGCCGCCACCCGGTCGGGGATCGCCTCGGCCAGAGCCCGGAACACCGTGTCGACCACCGTCGGCAGGATCGTGCTCCAGCTGGCCATCGGCGCCGGGTAGCGCGCCATCATCACGTTGCCTTCGGGGATAACCACGCGCACCGCCGCAAACGACCCCTCGTTGACGGGATCCTCGGGCGCGGTGAGAGCCTTGTAGGCGACCAGTGCCCCCGCCAGCGTGCGGCTGTTGACGGCGCTGCGACGTTGCGGGGAGCAACCGGACAGATCGATCTCCATGTCGCTGCCGCGCACCGTGACCCGCACGCGGACCTCGATCGGGTCCGGGTCGACGCTGTCGCCATCGAAGAAGCTCTCCGCCTCATAGACGCCGTCGGGTATCTCCTCCACGGCACGCCGGCACCTGGCCTCGGTCTGCTCAAAGATCGTCGCGATGGCGGCCTCGACGACCTCGGCGCCGTAGCGGGCATAGATGTCCGCCAGACGGCGCTCGGCCAGACGGCAGGCGGCGACCTGCGAGTTGAGGTCGCCCAGCGACGAGTCTGGGAAGCGGATGTTGTCACGGATGACCTTCAGGAGCTTCTCGTCAGGGACGCCCGCCTCCCAGGCCTTGACCTGGTCCAGCTGCAGGCCCTCGCTCCATGGGTCGAACGACAGGCTGCTGGCGCCAAAGCCGGTCGACATACCGCCGACGTCGATCCAGTGGGCGCGGATGGCGGCAAACGCGCGCAGCCGGCCTTCGATGAACACCGGCGTGTAGACAACGATGTTGTTCAGGTGCTGGCCCGCGACAGCCTGGTGATTTGTGAGCACCACGTCGCCGGGAGCAAAGCCGTCCAGGCCGTAACGGCGCACGCCGTCTCGCACGACCACGCCAAGGTCAGAAACGAAGTGCGAAACCCCGCCGACGTTCTGGGCCATGAGCGCGCCGTCCGCGTCCAGCACCGCGCACGAGTAGTCCCCGACCTCGTAGATCATCATGTTGTAGGAGGACCGCTGCAGGTCCAGCGACATCTCGTTGGCGATCGCCGGAAGTGCGTTGCGCAGCACCTCCAACGTGATCGGGTCGACGCGGGTGCCGGCAGGCGAGCTCACGCCCAGCCCCCCACCTGCACCACCAGCTCACCGCCGTCGGCCACCTTCGCGCGGTCGCCGGGCCACAGCAGCGTGGTGGATGAATGCTCCTCGATGACGGCCGGGCCGACCACCTCCTCGCCGACGCCGAGGCGGTCGCGCGCGTAGACGGCGCAGTCGACCGGCTCGGCGGGGTCCGCAAGCCAAACCTCGCGCCGGCCAACCAGCGGCCCGCGCGACGCCGACGGGGGCGGCGGAAGAGGCGGGCTCTCCCGTGGCGCCCCGGCCACCAGGCGCAGGTTGACGATCTCGACCTGCTCGTCCGGGCTGCAGTAGCCGTAGCGGTGCTCGTGTGAGGCATCGAAGCGCGAGCGCACGATCGCGATCGCGTCCTCGTCGAGCTCGTGAAGCGCTACGGGGACCGGCAGCGTGAACTCCTGCCCGGAATAGCGCATGTCCAGCGAGAGCCCGAAGCTCATCGCCTCCGGGGCGACCCCCTCGTCACGCAGACGCCTCTCGCCCAGCTCGCGCAGCTGGGCGAACGCTCCCACCAGGTCGGGCAGATGGGCGTCGGCCAGCGACGTCAGATGCGTCTGCACGTAGTCGTGGCGCAGCTCGGCCGTGA
>Ga0070737_10000676_pt1 | contig 64699 bp, 59 predicted proteins | sample Coa_R1_10_FD_66438 | JGI IMG/M metagenome (GOLD analysis project Ga0070737, IMG submission 66438) | Surface soil microbial communities from Centralia Pennsylvania, which are recovering from an underground coalmine fire - Coalmine... | ecosystem: Environmental > Terrestrial > Soil > Unclassified...
CGGCGAAGCCGTTGGTCCGAAGGTGTGCCTCTGGCACATCGAGTGTCCGAGGACGCCGCCTGGCGCCGCCAGACGCGCCTCGAATGCGTGCGTATTTGCGGGAGCGACCACTAGTGCCCCGCTTGGCCGGTTCGTTGGCAGTCGAGGCACCCCTGGCGGCGCCCGGCGGCGTCCGTTAGGCCCGTGCCGTGGTCGGCGGCCAGGCGGCGAGGATGTGCGAGCGCAGCGGCTCGTCGCCGCCGGCGAACGGGAGCGCGACAAGCTCGGGCGGGGTCACCCAGCGGGCAGCGCGGATCTCCTCGCCGGGAGTGATGGCCGTGGACTCGAGCGTCGCCCGCACCGTGAGCTTCAGCCGGTGGTAGCGGCGACGGGCGCCCGGAGTCACCCAGGCGCGCTGGCTTCCGAGGTCGACCGAAGCGAGGCGAGCACCGAGCTCCTCGCGGAGCTCGCGGGCCAGGCACTCCTCCAGCGTCTCGCCGTGCTCCCAGCCGCCGCCGGGCAGCTCCCAGTGGCCGGCCGGCTCTTGGACGACGAGGAGCCGGTCCTCGGCGTCGAAGACGAGCGCCTTGACCGAGACCCGGTAGAACGGTGTGGGAACGTTGCGGATCACCTCGACGCTCGATCCTAGGGGTGCCGGACGAGGTCGTGGCGGAATGCGACAATGCCGCGCGTGTCCGGGTGCGACTACGTGATCGTCGGCGCCGGCTCGGCCGGTTGCGTGCTCGCGAACCGGTTGAGCGAGGACCCGGGGACGCGGGTGCTGGTGCTCGAGGCGGGCGGCCGGGACCGCTCGCCGAACATCAAGATCCCGGCGGCGTTCGGCAAGCAGTTTCACTCGAAGCTCGACTGGGACTACTGGACGGAGCCCGAGCCGCATCTCGACGGTCGGTCGCTGTACATGCCGCGGGGCCGCAGCCTGGGCGGGTCGAGCTCGATGAACGCGATGCTCTACGTGCGCGGCCGGCCGCTCGACTACGCCGGCTGGGAGGCGCAGGGTGCGCCCGGCTGGGGGTGGGAGGACGTGCTGCCCGCGTTCATCCGCGCGGAGTCGAACTCGCGCGGCGCCTCGGAGTGGCATGGCGCCGACGGGCCGCTGCGAGTTACCGAGCCCCGCTCGCCGCGCCCCATCGCGCGGCTCGTGCTCGAGGCGAGCGTCGCCGCCGGCATCCCATACACGCGCGACTACAACGGGCCCGAGCAGGATGGGGTCTCGCTCTTCCAGGTGCTGCAGTCGGGCGGGCGGCGGTTCAGCGCGGCCGACGCGTACCTGCACCCGGTCGCGCACCGGCCGAACCTCGAGATCCGCACGGGCGCCGAGGTCCTCGGCCTCGACCTCAGCGGCGAGCGAGTCACGGGCGTCCACGTCCGCCGGGGCCGCCGCGGCGAGGAGGTCATCCCCGCCCGGCGCGAGGTGCTGCTGTGCGCGGGCGCGATCGGCTCGCCCCAGCTCCTGCAGCTGTCCGGGATCGGCGCCGCCGAGGACCTGCGGGCGGTCGGAATCGAGCCCCGCCACGAGCTGCCGGGTGTCGGCGGCAACCTCCAGGACCATCCGGTCGTTGCGGTCCTGTACGCGGTCCGTGCGGGCGACGCCGGCGACACGCTGTTCACCGCCGAGCGTCCACGCAACCTCGCCGAGTGGCTGCTGCGCGGGAGCGGGCCGCTCACCTCGACGGTCGCCGAGGTGTGCGCGTTCGTGCGCACCCGCCCCGGGCTGCCGGCAGCCGACATCCAGTTCCACGTCGCGCCCGCGTACTTCGAGGCCCACGGCGCCGAGACCCACGACGGCCACGCGCTCACGTTCGGCCCGACGCTCCTCACGCCGCGCGCCCGCGGGCGGGTGTGGTTGCGCTCGGCCGATCCGCGCGACAAGCCGCGGATCCTCACGAACACGCTGTCCGAGCCCGAGGACGTCGACTCGCTGCTCGCGGGTGTGCGGCTCGCGCGCCGAATCGCCGCCACCGACCCGCTCGCACAAGCGATCGCCCGTGAGCTGAAACCGGGCGCCGCGGCCGTCGACGACGAGGAGCTGATCGCCGACCTGCGCGCGCGCACCGAGCTCCTCTACCACCCGTGCGGCACGTGCCGGATGAGCGACACCGCGCCCGAGGCGGTCGTCGACAGCCGGCTCCGTGTCCACGGGCTGCAGGGCATCCGCGTCGTCGACGCCTCGATCATGCCGACCGTCCCCGGCGGCAACACGCACGCGCCGACGGTGATGATCGCCGAGCGGGCCTCCGACCTCATCCGCGAGCGCGAGCCCGTCGCCAACTGAGGCGCGAGCGGGCCGGCGACCCCGTTCTGCCGGTGTGCGCGGCGCGTCAGATGCCGGGCGTCGGGAAGCCGATGCCGCCGACCTCGAAGCTGCCGCGTCCCTTCAGACGCTCGCGCGCCGCGCCGACGGCACGCGGCGGACCGCCCCGGGCAGCAGCGGCAGCAGCCCATGGCGGACGTAGAGCGCGCCGCCGCGCACGAGTGCCTTGCGGGCCACCCCGGGCAGCAGGGGCGAGAACCCGTACTGGCGGCGGAGCTCGTCGGGGAGCAGCGCGATCGTGACGAAGTTGACCGTCTCGAGCAGCGGGCGCAGCCGCACCGGCACCGGTGGCGCGAGCACGATCTGCCGCGCCCGCCGGCGCGCCCAGTCGCCGACGCACAGGGCGCCGCCGCGGAGCATCGACCGGCCGTAGTCGCCGAGCTCCTCGACCGAGTCGGGCATCTGCGACGGGCGCAGCCCGAACAGCTCGCCGAGCACCTTGTAGTCCTCCCACAGCGCCCGGCGCTGCAGGCGGCTGAGGCCGTCGACGTAGACCGTGTAGAAGAGCGTCGCCGAGTCGACGAGCGTGTAGAGGATCCACATGAGCAGCTCGGGGTCGTCGGCCCGGTACGGGGTCCCCGCCGGATACTGCCCGACCGCCTCCGGCAGCTCGCCGCGCACCCGACGGTGCATCGCCCGCACGCGCGCGCACGCCCGGTCGGCCTCGGCGCGGGTCCCGAACACGATCGAGTCGAGCACGCGCGCGGTGCGCGCGAGCCGCGGATACGGGTCCTCGAGCGCGTCCGTGTGCGCGAGCAGGCCGGCGACGGCGAGCGGGTGGGCGGCCTGCATGAGCAGCGAGCGCCCGCCGGAGAACGCGACCGCCCGCTCGCCCATCACGCGGCGAATCATCGAGCGCTCGCCGAAGTAGCTCGCGCGCCGCGCCGACGCTGCCGTCCGAACCCTCATCCGGCCGCCACCGCCTCCATCCGGGGTGCGCGCTCGACCCAGTCGGCGGTGTCGTAGCGCACGAGCGAGGGGCAGGCGAGCGCGATCAACGCCACCCCGGCGAGGCACGCGAGCCCGCCGGAGACGACCGAGAAGCGCGGGCTCGAGACGCCTGCGACGGCGCCGGACTCGATGTCGCCGAGCCGCGGGCCGCCGGTCACGACGAGCCCGAACACGGCCGACATCCGGCCCCGCATCGCGTCCGGGGTGACGGTCTGGTTGATCGTCGAGCGGCACACCGCGCTCACCGAGTCCGCGCCGCCGGCAACCGCCAGGAGCAGCGCCGCCAGCCAGATCGAGCCCATCAGTCCGGCGGCGGTGATCGCGGCTCCCCAGACGGTGACCGACCAGATGCAGATGACGCCGAGCCGGCGGGCGTGCTTGATCCAGCCGCTCAGCACCGCGGTCACGGTCGCGCCCACCGCCACCGACGAATAGAGGAGGCCGGTGCCGCCCGCCCCCGCGTGGTAGACCGACACCGAGAGCACCGCGAACAGCGCTCGGGGCATCCCGAACGTCATCGCGACGAGGTCGATCGCGAACGAGCCGAGCAGCGCGCGGTTGCCGCGCACGTAGCGCAGGCCCTCCGCGATCGAGCGCCGGATCGACTCGTGCGCGACGACGGCGCCCGTCGCGTCATCATGCGGCGGCTGCGCCGCGACCGGAAGCACGAACGCGGCCATCGCCAGCGACGCCGCGACGTCGGCCAGGTAGGCGCCCTGCGGCCCGAACCCGCCGATCAGGACTCCGCCGAGCGCCGGCCCGAGGACCATCGTCAACGCGGACAGCCCGTAGCCCACGGCGAGCGCGGGGCCGAGCAGCGCCCGGTCGACGACGAGGTTCGGGATCATCGCCGAGTAGGCCGTGTCCTGGAGCGCATTGAAACCCGCGAGCAGGCCGCCGAGCGCGTACAGCGTCCACAGCGCCGGGCGCCCGGCGAACGACACCGCCGCCAGCCCGCCGACGCTGGCGACGACGCCGACCTGGACCGCGAGCAGCAGCCGGCGGCGGTCCATGCGGTCGGCGAGCGCGCCGCCGAACAGCGACATCGCGACGAGCGGCCCGAGCTCGACCGCGCCGAGCAGCCCGACGAGCAGCGCCGAGCGCGTGACGAGATAGAGCTGGTAGGGCAGGGCAACGAGCGCCGCCTGCGCGCCGAGGTTCGAGACGAGCTCGCCGGTGACGATCAGCCGCAGGTCGCGGCTGCGCCGAAACGGCGTCAGATCGGGCAACAGACGCGGTCCGGGCACGGCTCGAGGCTACCCCCGCGCGTGCCCGCCGCGACCCTGTCGCGCTTCCCCAGCATCTTGATTGAGCTTCACGGCCGGGGGTACAACCCCCGCAATGACCCCTTCCACGCTGAGTTCCCCAACGCGACATCGCGCCGCCGTCGAGACGGCCGGCCGCATCTCCAACGAGGACCTCTTCGCCCGCTGGCAGCAGCACGGTGAGCACGCGGCGCGCGAGGAGCTGGTCCGGCGCTTCCTGCCGCTCGCCCGCAAGCTCGCGCGCCGCTACAACGGCGCCCGGGAGCCGTTCGACGACCTACTCCAGGTGGCGTGCCTTGGGCTCGTCAAGGCGATCGACCGCTATGACCCGAAGCGCGGGACGGCGTTCTCCTCGTTCGCGGTGCCGACGATCCTCGGCGAGCTCAAGCGCTACTTCCGGGACCTCGGCTGGGCGGTGCACGTGCCGCGCGGCGCGCAGGAGCTTGCCGTCAAGGTCGAGGAGGCCCAGCAGCGGCTGTCGACCCGGACCGGGCGGGCGCCGACCGTGCCGGAGCTCGCGCAGTACCTGGAGATCGAGGTGGGGGACGTGCTCGACGCGCTGGAGACCGCGCGCGCGCATCATGCCTCCTCGCTCGACGCGCCCCACGACGACGGCGAGGGCGAGAGCGGGAGCGTCGTCGACACGTTCGGCTCCGAGGACCCCGATCTGCTGCTGGCGGACGAGCGCGTCACGCTTGGCGCGGCGGCGCGTCAGCTGAGCGAGCGCGAGCAGGTCGTGCTTCGCCTGCGGTTCGTCGACGATCTCACCCAGACCCAGATCGCGGAGCGAGTCGGGGTCTCGCAGATGCAGGTCTCGCGCATCCTGCGGCGCGCGGTGGCAGAGCTCGGCGAGCTCACGGGGAGCTGACCGGGGGCCCGGCCCGGCAGGTTTCGGAGCGTGCCCGGCCGGGCAGATGGCGAGCGTCTGGTGAACGCTGCTGATGGACCCATCGTCGTCCTGCTGCTTCGCAGCAGACCCGAGACGCTCACGATCGTGCGCGGGATGCTGAGCGGCCTGGCCGAGCTGCTCGAGATGGATCCGGAGCTGCTCGACGATCTCAAGACGTCGGTGTCGGAGGCCTGCAACAACGTCGTCCTCCACGCCTACCGTACCGAGCCCGGTCCGATGGAGGTGCGGGTCCATGCCGACCCCGACGCCCTGAGGGTGATCGTCCGCGACGAGGGAGTCGGGCCGGCGGAGCTGCTCAGCCGGGGGGAGGACGCCCACGGGATCGGCGTGTCGGTGATCGAGGCGCTCGCCCGCGAGGCCCGCTTCGCGCCGCGCGAGGGAGGCGGCACCGAGGTGACGATGGTGTTCGATGGTGCGCGCGACGGCCGGCCGCTGTTTGCCGTGCCCGGCGTTGCCGGTGCCGAGCCGCCGCTCCCGCCGCCCCCGAACGGGGAGATCTCGCTCTCGCTCTCGCCGGTCTCGCTGCTCTCCGGTGTGCTCGGCCGGCTCGCGCGGACGCTCGCCGCCGGCGCGCACTTCTCGCTCGACCGCTTCTCGGACGTCTACCTCGTCACCGACACGCTCGCCGCCCACGCGACGCGGGCGGCGGCCACGGATCGCGTGCGCGCCCGCATGTCCGCGGCCGACCGCCGGCTGCGGATCGAGCTGGGGCCGTTCCGGCCGGGCGCGGCCGCCTCGCTCACCGAGAAGGAGGAGGACCGGATCAGCTCGCCACTCGCGCTCCTGGCCGATGAGATCGCGGTCCGGGAGACGCACGAGGGCGAGGTCGTCGACGTGATCGTCGTCGACCACCGCCCATAGCGGCGGTCACTCCCGCGGACGCGGACGCGGGCGCAGCGCGAGCGCCGCCACGTCGTCGGTCGCCTCCCCGCCGCGGAATCGCTCGAGCGCGTCGGCGAGCGAGTCGAGCAGCGCCTGCGGCGCGAGGACCGGGTGGCCGCCGAGGAACCGCCGCAGCCGCTCAGGCCCGAAGCGCTCGCCGTCATCCCGCACCGTCTCGGTCACCCCGTCGGTGTAGAGCAGCACGGTCGTCCCGTCGGCGACCGCGATCCGCTCCTGGTGCCAGACGCTGTCGGCGAAGGCGCCGAGCAGCGGTCCAGAGCTCGGCGCTTCGGTCGTCGACCCGTCGCGCTCGACGATCAGCGCCGCCGGGTGGCCCGCCGAGCAGAGCAGCACGCTGTGGTCGTGGAGCGCGGCGCAGAGGGCGCTCGCCATCGTCCCATCGCCTCGACGGCGCAGCTCCTCGTCGAGCCGCCGGACGATCGCCACCGGGTCGGGCTCAAGGTGGCTTGCGAAGCGGGCGCCGTGACGCAGCAGCGCGGTGACGGTCGCCGCGCGCACGCCGTGGCCGGTGACGTCGCCGATCGTCGCGAACGCGTTGCCGTCGGTCCGGAACACGTCGTAGAAGTCGCCGCCGACGTCGATCCGCGTCTCGCCGGGCGCGGGCCGGTAGAGCGCGCCGATCTCCCAGCCGGGAACGTCCGGCACGGGGGATGGGAGCAGGCTCCGCTGCAGCGTCTCGGCGACGTCGGCGAGCCGCGTGTAGAGCCGCGCGTTGTCGACCGCGACCGCGGCGCGGCGCGCGAGCTGCTCGGCGACGCCGAGGCCCTCGTCGTTGAAGCGCCGGCCGGACGTCGAGGTGAAGAACGACATCGCGCCGATGATGCGGGCCCCGACCCGCATCGGAGCGAAGATCGCCGAGCGGATCTCGAGGCGCCGGTAGAGCTCGAGCTGCTCGTCGGAGATCGCGGCCCGGCGCAGGTGCTCCTCGGAGACCTCCCGGACGAGCAGCGACTCGCCGTCGGCCAGGACAGGGGTGAGCGGGGAGTCCGGGCGCGGGGCCGGCGGCGCGAGCTCCTGCAGCCGCGCGGCGACCGGGGCCATCTCCGGGTCGACGTGCGCGACGACGACATGCTCGCGCACGGAGCCCGAGACGAGCTCGACGGTCGCCCAGTCGGCCAGTCCCGGCAGCGCGGCGCGTGCGACGTTCTCAAGGGTCTGCTCGTAGTCGAGGGACGTCGCGAGCTGCCGGCCGGATTCGGCGAGGATGCGCGTGTGCACCTCGGCGGTCTTGACCGCGGTCACGTCCTCGATCACGGTCACCGACGCAACCGCCTCGCCGTCGGCGTCGCGCAGCGGGCTCGAGGACAGTCGCCGCCACGTCACCGCGCCGCTGTCGCGTTCGACGAGCTGCAGGAGCAGCGGCTCGCAGCGCGCCCGCTCGTCCAGCAGGTCCGCCAGCGACACCGAATCGGCGGCGAGCGGCCGGCCGTGCTCGTCGCGGACGAGGAAGTGGCCGAGCACGTCGGCGAGCGGCACGCCCGACACGTCGGCCGGCCCGCTGTGGCCGAGTCCGGCAACCGCCGCGCCGTTTGCGTACACGACCCGGCCGCCGAGGTCGCTGACGACGACCGCCTCGCAGAGCGCCTCGAGCAGGTCCGTGAGCTCAGGCCCCTCGCCGGAGAGGATCTGCGCGGCAAGCCCCGAGCGACTCACGGCCGGCCGCTTTGCTGCGGCGTGAGCATCGGCGTCACTCGCGGCCGCTGAGCAGCTCTTCCGGCGCCTCGACGAGGCGGACCCGCTCGGCGACGCCGGTGAGGTCGAGGAGACGCTGCACCTGCGGGGCGCCGCGCACCAGGCAGAGCTCGCGGTCGCGCTCGGCGAGCCGCTGGTGGGCGCGCACGAGGATCGAGAGCCCCGTCGAGTCCATGAAGTCTAGCCGGCGCAGGTCGACGACGACGAGTCGCACATCGGAATCGAGCGTCTGAAGGCGCTCCTCCAGCTGCGGCCCGGAGGCGAGATCGAGCTCGCCGCTGATCGCGATGACCGCAGCGGACCCCTCCCGACGGACTTCCACTTGAAACTCTGCGTTCACGCTGGGTCGTGAGCCTATCGGCTCCCGCCCCGGAACGGCGCTCCGGAGCGGCTCCTGAAACCGGACTTTCGCGCGCGCGCCGTTTTGGAATGCCTCCCGGTTGGTAACGAACTGACAAGGCCCACGGACATGACCGCGACCGTGCCCCACATGATCCGCGACGGCGGGACGCTCGTCCACGCCGCGCTGCTCTATCGACATCCCGATCAGCTCCGGGTGACGCTCGAGGAGTTCGTCCGCGACGCCGGGCGCGCGGGCGAGCCGTGCCTCGTGGCGATGCCGGGCGCGCATCTCGTCGAGGTCGGCGATGCGCTCTCGCCGGCCGGCGCGACGGTGCGCATCGAGGATATGGCGACGGCCGGCCGCAACCCGTGGAGGCTGATCCCGATGCTGTGCGACTGGATCGACGCGCAGGACGGCCCGGCGCGGGTCGTCTCGGAGGTGATCTGGCCGGAGCGCAGCGCCGCCGAGACCGCGGAGTGCCTGCGTCACGAGGCGGTCCTCAACATCGCGCTCGCCGAACGCGACGTGAGCGTGCTCTGCCCGTACGACGCCGCGCATCTCGCGCCGGACGTGCTGGAGGGCGCCGAGCTCACGCATCCGCACCTGATCGACGAGCTCGGCGTGCGCCCCTCGCTCGCCTACGCCGACCCGGTCGAGGTCGCGCGCGGCGAGCGCTGGCCGCCGGCCGAGCCGCCGTCGCCGGTGAGCGAGCTCCCCTTTGACGGCGACCTCGGGCGGTTGCGGCACGCGCTCGCCTCCGACCCCCTGCTCGCCGATCTCGACCCGGGGCGACGCGCCGACCTCGTGCTGGCGGTCGACGAGGCGGCGAGCAACGCCGTCAAGCACGGTGACGGCGTCGCGCGGGCGCGGGTGTGGCGCGACGGCGACGAGGTGATCGGCGAGGTCGCCACCGCGACGGCGATCGAGGATCCGCTCGCCGGCCTGCGCACGCCCCGGCCGGACGACGTCGACGGCCGCGGCCTGTGGCTGATCCACCAGCTCTGTGACCTCGTCGAGATCCGCTCCGACGGCGGCGGCGCGCGGCTGCGGATGCACGTCGGGGGATCCGGATGAGGGCGCGCGCCTCCGGCCCGCGATTCGGATGTTCCAGACCGCGGCCGAGCGGGAAGAAGAGGGACGATGACCGACAGTGAATTCGAAGCCGAGCAGGAGAAGGAGGCCGCCGCCGAGGCCGCCCGCATCGGCGGCCGCCCCTCAAACGAGCCGCCGACCGAGTACGAGCGCGAGCTGACCGAGGCAGACCGGCCGGTGATCGAGGCCGGCGAGGGCGAGTGGGAGGGCTTTGAGCTCTCCGAGTACGAGCTCGAGGAGCACGCCTCCCATGGGGACGAGCACGCCGCCCGCCGGATCATCGAGGACGCCTCGCTCTACGACGAGGGCGAGACGTCCGAGCGCGGCGCCTACGGCGAGGGCGACGCGGAGCGCGACCTCGACGCCTGAGTGCGGCGGCCCGACGCGGGCGTGGGCGGCCCCGCCGGGCCCGCCGGGCCCGCCGCCCGGTTTCGCGTCCCCTCCCGCCCCGCCGCCCGGGCTCGCGGCGCCTCGGCTGCCGGGGTCACGAGCTCCTGCAGTCGTCGCACGGACTTGCGCAACAGGCGCGAGACCTGCATCTGCGAAACCCCGACGAGCGCGGCGATCTCGGCCTGTGTCCGGTCCTCGCCGAAGCGCAGGTAGAGGATCCTGCGGTCGCGCTCGCACAGCTGCTGGGCGGCGGCGAACACCGTCGTCTGATCGTCGACGCGCTCCAGGCGCCCGTCCTCGCCGCCGAGCTGGTCGAGCCGGCGGTCGGCCTCGTCCGCCCCGGTGCGGGGGGCATCGAGCGAGACCGTGTCGTAGGCGTCCGCGATCTGCAGGCCGTCGAGCACCTCCTCCTCGCTGCACTCCAGGTACTCCGCGAGCTCCGGGACGGTCGGCGAGCGGCGGTGGCGCAGCCCGACCTCGCGTCGCGCCTCCGTGATCCGCCGGGCGCGCTCCTGCGCCGAGCGGTCGACGTGCAGGGCCCACGCGGTGTCGCGGAAGTGGCGCTTGAGCTCGCCGACGATCGTCGGGACCGCGAACGACGTGAACGCGAAGCCGCGGGTCGGGTCGTAGCGCTCGACCGCCTTGAGCAGGCCGAGCGAGGCAACCTGGACGAGGTCCTCCAACGGCTCCGACGAGCCCGAGTAGCGGCGCGCGAGCTTGCGGGCGAGCGGCAGGAAGCGCTCGATCAGCGCATCGCGCGCCCGTACGTCGCGCCGTGTGAACCAGCGTGTGAACAGCTCATCGGAGCTGACGGTCGCAATGGGCGCAGGGGTCTCCTCCATTGCCGACCCTCCCTTGGTCGTCGCAGACGCAGACGGTTCTACCACCGAGCGGGGCGGGCGCGCAAGTGCTCCGGTTGCGCACCGCACACGGCCGTCAGCGCGAACTGCGGGCGCTCGCTGCGACGTCGTGCGCGACGCCGTCGCTGGAGCGGTCGTCGCGGAGCAGGTCGATGACCGCTGCCTCGAGGCGCGCGCGCCGGCGGTCGTCGAGACGCCCGAGCGGGCCGAGGCGGTCGACCGCGGCGCCGATCGTCCAGCCCGACAGGTAGCGGTCGAACACCCGCGGATCGATGTAGGCGCGCCGCGCGACGGCGGGCGTGTTGCCGAGCACCTCCGAGACGCCGCGCACGGCGCCGTCGATCGCCCGTTTGCGGGCGCTCTTGGTGGCCGCGTCGCGCCCGTCAGCGGCGAGCGCGACCGCGGCGAGCACGGTCGCGTTCCACGTCCTGAAGTCCTTGGCGCTGAACCGCTCGCCGATGCCGGCCTTGAGGTACTCGTTGATGTGCTCGGAGCGCACGTCGTGCCAGCGCCCGCGCTCCTTATAGGCGAGCAGCTCGACGCCCCCACCCCGGCGGCGCTTCAGGGCGCGGACGACCGCGGCCGCGGCCTCGTCTCCGATCGCCTGTCGCTGGCGCCGGCCGGCCTTGCCGACGTAGTCGAACACGACGCTCCCGTCGCGCACGACGACGTTCGCCTTGGCGACGGTCGCCAGCCCGAGACCTCCGTCCTCGGCGGCGTACTCCTCGGAGCCGAGGCGGAACAGTCCAACGTCGAGCAGCCGCACCGCGCACGCGAGCACGCGCTCACGGTCAAGCTCATCGGAGCTCTGCAGCGTGCGCATCAGGCGGCGGCGCAGGCGCGGCAGCCGCTCTCCGAACTCGAGCATGAGCTCGAACTTCCGCCGGTCGCGCTGCTCGCGCCAGCGCGGGTGGTACAGGTACTGCTTGCGTCCCGCGGCGTCCACCCCCGTCGCCTGCAGATGGCCCTGGGGATCGGCGCAGATCCACACGTCCCGCCAGGCCGGCGGGATCGCAAGCTCCCTGAGCCGCAGGAGCTCGTCGGGATCACGCACCGGGCGCCCGTCCGCGTCCACGTAACTGAAGCCGCGGCCGCGCCGCACACGCGTCAGGCCCGGTCCGGAGCAGTCCGAGCGCCGCAGTCGCGCCCGGCGCACGGGCGCCGGAGACGCGGCCGCGGCGCCGGTCATCAGACGAGGTGCTTGATCCGCTCGATCACGCTGTCCCGGCGTGAGCGCCGGGCGCGGCGGTGGGCCGCCGGGCGCATCCGCTCAAGCTCGGTCGCGGCCCGTCCGGCGAGGCCGGACAGCCGGCCCTGGGCGGTCGTCGCGCGCCGCCCCCCGGGCGCCGCACGGCGGATCGCGGTGCCTTTAGCGCGTGCAATATCCATGCCGTCCTGATACCCGCTGGGCGGCCCCCTAAGCAGGGGTCGGCGCGCCGCCCGTGTCACACTGCGGCGATGGACGGATCGTCATTCACCTCCGAGCTCGCCGCCGAGCTCGCCGAGCCGCTGCTCGAGCGCTTCACGCGGTATGTGCGGGTCGATACCCAGTCGGACCGGGCGCACGCGCTCGACCGCGTGCCCTCCTCCGACAACCAGCTCGTGCTCGCGCGGATGCTCGTCTCCGAGCTGCGCGAGGCGGGACTGGCCGACGCCGCGCTCGATGAGCAGGGCGTCGTGATGGCGACCCTGCCGGCCGTCGGCGGGGCGGACGACGGGCCCGTGATCGGGCTGATCGCGCATCTCGACACGAGTCCGGACGCGCCCGGGGCGGGCGTCGAGCCGATCGTCCATCGCGGCTACGACGGCTCGCCGATCGAGCTGCCGAAGGGCGGCACGCGGCTTGATCCCGAGACGATGGAGGCGCTGCGCGCCGCGATCGGCCACGACGTGATCACCTCGAGCGGCGACACGCTGCTCGGCGCCGACGACAAGGCGGGCGTCGCGGAGATCGTGACCGCGGTCGCGCATCTCGCCGCCCACCCGGAGCTGCCGCGCCCGACGATCCGCGTCGCCTTCACCCCCGATGAGGAGGTCGGCCAGGGCGGTCACCGCATCTCCCTGGAGCGCTTCGGAGCCGACTGCGCCTACACGCTCGACGGCTCGGAGCTCGGGGGCCTGCAGGACGAGACGTTCTCCGCCGACGAGGCGACGCTCACCGTCACCGGAGTCGACATCCACCCGGGCACGGCGACCGGCAAGCTCGTCAACGCGCTGCGGATCGCCTCGGAGATCGTTGCGGCGCTCCCCTCGGACCGGCTCACCCCGGAGACGACGTCCGGGCGCGAGGGGTTCCTGCATCCGTACGAGTTCAGCGGTTCGGCCGGGAGGGCGACCGTCACGTTCATCCTGCGCGACTTCGACGAGGCGGGCCTGCGCTCCCACGCCGAGCTTCTGCGCTCGACCGCCGAACGGGTCGCCGCGCGCGAGCCGCGCGCCCGCGTCGAGGTGACGATCCGCGAGCAGTACCGCAACATGCGCACCGCGCTCGATCGCGTGCCGGACGTCGTCGCGGCCGGCGAGGCCGCGATCCGCGCCGAGGGCCTTGAGCCGCTCCGGGAGCCGATCCGCGGCGGCACCGACGGGTCGATCCTCACCGCGCGCGGGCTGCCGACGCCGAATCTGTTCACCGGCGGGCACGAGTTCCACTCACCGCGCGAGTGGGCCTCGCTGCAGGAGATGGCGGCGGCCGCGGCGATGATCGTCCGCCTCGCGGGGATCTGGGCGTCGGGCGAGCTGACGGTGACCGGCGGGGAGCCGCTTGCGGGAGCGTCGCGATGAGCCCGAGCGGTCCGCATTCCCTCTGCTCGGTCGACGGCGAGATCATGCTCGCCTCCGAGGCGATGATCCCGGCGGTCGACGACGGGTTCGTGCGCGGCGACGGCGCGTTCGAGGTCGTCCGCGTCCACGACGGGGTGCCGTTCGCGATGGACGAGCATCTCGCGCGCATGGAGCGAACCGGCGCCGGGTTGCGCCTGCCGATCGACCTGGAGGCCGTCCGCGCCGACGCCCATCGGCTCCTCGCGCATGCCGCCGCCGACTCCGAGCACGCCGAGGACCACCGCCTGCTGCGCCTGATCGTCACCCGGGGCGGGCATCGGGTGCTCATCACGGAGCGGCTGCCCGACGCGCCTGAGCGGCTCCGGCTGCTGTCGACGACGTACGCCCCGACGCGCGTGCTCGATGGCCTGAAATCGCTCTCCTACGCGGCGAACATGCTCGCCACGCGCCTCGCGAAGGAGGCCGGCTTCGACGATGCGCTGCTCGTCACGCCGCACGGTCGCGTGCTCGAGGCGCCGACCCGCGCGGTGTTCTGGGTCTCTGGCGGGGAGCTCTGCACGGTCCCGCTGTCGGAACCGATCCTCGCCTCGATCACGCGCGCGGTCGTGCTCGGGGTCTGCGAGGTCCGGGAGCGCTCGATCACGCTCGAGGAGCTCTACGCCGCCGACGAGGTGTTCCTCGCCTCAACGACCCGCGAGGTCCATCCGGTCGCGGCGATCGACGACCACGAGTATCCCGAGACCGCGCCGGTCACCGAGCGCACCGCCGAGCGGGTGATGGCGCGGGTGCGCGAGCGCCTGCTTGCCGCCGCGTCTGAGTGAAGATCCTCACCGTCATCGGCAACCGCCCGCAGTTCGTCAAGGCGGCCGCGGTCACGCCGCTGTTGCGCCGGGCGCACGAGGAGATCCTCGTCCACACCGGCCAGCACTTCGACGACCGCTTGTCCGCGATCTTCTTCTCGGAGCTCGGGATCCCGGCGCCCGACCGGGAGCTCGGGGTCTCGCGCGGCAGCGCGAGCTCCCAGACCGCGCGCATGCTCACCGCGCTCGAGCCGGTGCTTCGCGAGCGCGCGCCCGATCTCGTGCTCGTCTACGGGGACACGAACTCGACGCTCGCCGGCGCGCTCTGCGGCGCCCAGTGCGGCGTGCCGGTCGCCCACGTCGAGGCGGGGATGCGCTCATTCGACATGACGATGCCCGAGGAGCTCAACCGGGTGCTCTGCGATCACGCCGCCGCGCTCCTGCTCTGCTCCTCGGCGTCCGCGGCCGGGAACCTCGAGCGGGAGGGGGTGCCCGGCCGGGTCGAGGTCGTCGGCGACGTGATGGTCGATGTCGCGCTCGCCGTCCAGCCCCGCGCGCGGGAGCGGGTCGACCTCGTGCGGGCGCACGGCCTGGAGCCGGGCGGGTACGTGCTCGCGACCGCGCACCGGGCCGGCAACGTCGACACCGCGGATCGCCTGCGGGCGGTGGTGGACCTGCTGTGCGGGATCGGGGCACCGGTGCTCCTCCCCCTGCACCCACGGACTGCCGCGCGCCTCTCTGAGTTCGGGCTGCGGGCGCGATTGGACGGGTGCGCGTCAGTGACGGTCTGCGAGCCGCTCGGCTACGTGGAGCTCACCGCCCTGCTCTGCCACGCCCGCGCGGCGCTCACCGACTCCGGCGGGCTGCAGAAGGAGGCCTACCTGGCCCGCGTGCCGTGCATCACGCTCCGCGAGCGGACCGAGTGGACGGAGACGGTCCACGCCGGCTGGAACACGCTCGTCGGCCTCGACGCGGACGCCGCCCGCCGGGCGCTCGACGCGCCCGCGCCGGTCGAGCACCCGCCGCTGTACGGCGACGGCCACGCCGGCGAGCGGGTGCTCGCGGCGCTCGAGGCGTTCGCGGGCTGAGCTCGCCGGCCCGCCTCGACGAGCCTCCGCCTCTCGCGGTCACCTCCATACACTGCGCCCGGATGAGCGACTCCGCCAGCGGATCCCGTCCCCCGGAGCCCGTCGCCGGTGGCGCGTTCGTCTCGCCCGACGCGAGGGTCGCCGGCGGCGTCGTGCTGGAGCCCGGGGCGGTCGTCCACGGCGGCGTCCAGCTCGGCGAGGGCTGCCTCGTGGAGGCCGGCGCGGTGCTCGGCAAGCGTCCGCGGCTGCGCGCCGGCTGGGGCGCGGCACGGCCCCCGGAGCCGACGCACGCGGGGCCGCTCGACCGGGTCATCGTCGGCCCGGGTGCGACGATCTGCTGCGGCGCCGTCGTCTACGCGGGCGCCGCGCTGGGGGCGGGCGTGATCGTCGGCGACCAGGCCCAGGTCCGGGAGCGCGCGACGCTCGGCGAGCGCACCGTCGTCGGCCGCGGCTCGACCGTCGACTTCGCGACGCGCGTCGGCGACCGGGTCTCGATCCAGACGCTCGTCTACCTCACCGCCGAGGGACTCGTCGAGGATGACGTCTTCATCGGGCCGGGCGTGACGACGACGAACGACGACACGATGGCCCGCCACCGGGCGAACGAGCGGCTGCGCGGGCCGGTGCTGCGGCGCGCCTGCCGGATCGGCGGCGGCGCCGTACTCACGCCCGGGGTCGAGATCGGCGAGGAGGCGTTCGTCGCCGCCGGTGCGGTCGTCACCCGCGACGTGCCGCCGCGCGCGGTCGTGCTCGGCGTCCCCGCGCGGGTCGTGCGCGAGGTGCCGGACGCGGACCTGCTCGAGCGCTGGCGCTGAGCGGGGCGCGGGCCTGCTCGTGCGCCGGCGCTGAGCGGGGCGCGCGCCTGCTCGACCGCCGGCGCCGAGCGGGGCATCAAACCCACACTGGAGGTGGTTGAGATGCCCAGCGCTCGGGTGAACGCCGCCTCAGACCGCGACGCTCCGGACCCGCGAGCCCTCGGCGGCGGCGGTCCAGATCACCTGGTCGCGGCCGGGGCCGACCCCGATCAGCACGATCGGGACGCCCACGGACTCGGCGATGCGGCGCAGGTACTCGCGCGCGGCGTCGGGCAGGTCCTCCTCGGAGCGGGCCGCCGTGATGTCATCGCTCCAGCCGGGCAGCTCCTCGTACTCGGGTGAGGCGTGGTGGAGCACCGTCTGGTGGAACGGGAAGCGGGTGAGCTCGGCGCCCTCCTCGCTGCGGTAGCGCGTGCACACGCGGAGCGTGTCGAGGCCGGAGAGCACGTCGAGCTTCGTGATCGCGAGCGCGGTGAGCGAGTTGAGCCGCGCGGCGTAGCGGAGCGCGACGAGGTCGATCCAGCCGACGCGGCGGGCGCGACCGGTCGTCGTTCCGAACTCGCCGCCGGCGTCGCGGATCCGGTCGCCGAGCTCGTCGTGCAGCTCGGTCGGGAACGGGCCGGCGCCGACGCGCGTGGCGTACGCCTTTGCGACCCCCCAGACCTCGTCGATGTCCTTCGGCCCGACGCCCGCGCCGGTGCAGGCGGCGCCCGCCACCGGGTTTGAGGAGGTGACGAACGGATACGTGCCGTGGTCGATGTCGAGCAGCGCGCCCTGCGCGCCCTCGAACACGACGAGCCGGTCCTCGTCGAGGCACTCGAGCACGAGATGCGAGGTGTCGGCGATGAACGGCTCCAGCACGTGCCCGTATGTGAGGTACTCCTCGGTCATCGACTGCAGGTCGAGCGATGGGTCCTTCGCCCACGGGCGCAGCGACAGCCGCTTGGGCTCCAGCGCGGCGACGATCTTCTTCTTGAGGATCTTCTCGTCGAGCAGGTCCTGGACGCGGATCCCGAGGCGCGCCGCCTTATCGGCGTAGCAGGGGCCGATGCCGCGTCGGGTCGTGCCGATCTGCAGCTTGCCCAGCCGAGTCTCGCCCGCCGTGTCGAGCAGCATGTGGTAGGGCATGATCAGATGCGCGTTGGCCGAGATGCGCAGCGAGCGCGTGTCGATCCGCCGCCGGCGCAGGTCGTCGAGCTCGTCGGTGAGCACCTTCGGGTCGATCACGGTCCCGTTCCCGATCACGCACAGCGTGTCGGGATAGAGGATCCCGCTCGGCATCAGGTGCAGCTTGAACACCTCCTCGCCGCGCACGATCGTGTGGCCGGCGTTGTTGCCGCCCTGAAAGCGCACGACCGCATCGGCACGCTCGGCGAGCATGTCGGTGACCTTGCCCTTCCCCTCGTCGCCCCACTGGGCGCCGACGACCACGATTCCCGGCATAGCGCCCTCAGTGTACGGCGGGCCCGGCCGGCGTCACCGTGTCGGCGGCGCGCGCCGTCGCGTCGACCGCGAGCGACAGGACCGCGCCGTCCGACGGCCCCGGTCGCTCCAGGCCGTCGGTCGCCGAGGTGACCCACAGACGGCCGGGGGCCACTGGCTCCAGGCACACGCTCGTGGGCTGGCGGCAGGGCAGATCGATCGTCTGCTCGCGCGTTCCGTCGGGGGCGAAGCGGGCGATCCGGCCGCCGCCCCACAGCGCGACCCAGAGCCGCCCGGCGTGGTCGACGAGCATCCCGTCCGGGTCGCCATCGGACTCCTGCAACCGGACGAGCTCGCGGCGCGGCCCGAGCTCGCCGCTGCGCGGGTCGACGTCGAAGCGCCAGATCACCCGCTTGGCGGTGTCGGCGAGGTAGGCGGCCCGGCCGTCGTCGCTGAACGCCGGGCCGTTGGGGATCGTGAGGTCCTCCAGGACGACCGTCACCGTCCCGTCTGGGTCCAGGCGGTACAGCCGGCCGGCCCCCTCGGCGCCCTCCTCGTCCATGCTGCCGGCGTAGAACCGCCCGCCGGGGCCCGCGACCCCGTCGTTCATCCGCATCGCGCCGGGCCGCCCCTCCTCGGGCCGTGCCAACCAGCTCAGCCGCCCGGCGGCGGGTTCGAGCACGGCGAAGCCGTGACCGGCGGCCGCCATCCAGCGCTCGCCGTCGCCCGCGAGCGGAGCCACCGCGCCGAGTGGCACGTCAAGGCGTGCGAGCTCGCGCAGCCGCCCGTCGGAGACCTCGAGCAGCCGCCCGGGAATGATGTCGACGAGCACCAGGCGACCGCCCACCCAGCGGCCACCCTCCCCGAGTACGAGGCGCTCGTCGCCGAGCGGCGCCGCCGGACCCGCGCTCACCGCGGCATCCCGTCCGGCTCGAGCGTGGCTGTCCGGGGGAGGCGTCTGGCCGACACTGCCGCCAGTCTCTCACGTCCGTCCTGAGCCCTGCGCTGTCCGCTCCCCGGCTACGCTCGGGCCATGCTGTGGGATCCCGTCCAGTACGGCCGCTACGCGGGGGAGCGCGCCCGGCCGTTCTTCGAGCTCCTCGCGCGCGTCGACTGCGCCGCCCCGGAGACCGTCGTCGACCTCGGCTGCGGCTCGGGCGAGCTCACGCTTGCGCTGGCAGAGCGCTGGCCCGAGGCGTCCGTGCGCGGGATCGACTCCTCGGCGGAGATGATCGCGCGTGCGCCGAGCGGCGGGGCGGTCGAGTTCTCGGTGGGCGCGGCGGAGGACTTCTCGGCCGCCGGCGTCGACGTGCTCGTCTCCAACGCGGCGCTGCAGTGGGTCCCGACCCACCGCACGCTGCTCCCCCGCTGGGCCGGCGAGCTGAACCCCGGCGGCCGGCTCGCCTTCCAGGTGCCGGCGAACTTCGAGGCGCCCTCCCACGCGCTGATGCGCGAGCTGGCCGACTCCCCCCGCTGGCGCGACCGTCTCGGCGGCGTCCTGCGCGGCGCGGACTTGACCGCGTCTCCCGTGGAGTACCTGGAGCTCCTCACCGCCGCCGGCCTCGATGTCGACGCCTGGCAGACGGAGTACGTCCACGTCCTGCAGGGCGAGGACCCCGTGCTCGACTGGGTCCGCGGCACCGGGCTGCGACCCGTGCTGGCCGCGCTCTCCGACGAGGACGGGGCGCGGTTCTGCGCCGAATACGGGGCGCTGCTGCGCGAGGCCTACCCGCACCGCGCCTACGGGACGGCGTTCCCGTTCAAGCGGACGTTCGTGGTCGCGCGGCGCACCGACTGAGCGGGTTTGCCAGGCCGGAGGGCGCCTGCGACCATGGGCGCGTGCTCAGGAGCCTCGAATACCGGCATCTGCGCGCGTTCGTCACGCTCGCCGACGAGCTGCATTTCCATCGGGCCGCCGCGCGGCTGCATGTCGCCCAGCCGACGCTCAGCCAGACGCTCCGCCAGCTCGAACTGGCCGTCGGTGTCAAGCTGTTCGACCGCTCGACACGACGTGTCGCGCTCACCTCCGCCGGGCGCGCGCTGTTGGAGGACGCACGGATCGCGCTGGCGGCGCTCGACGCGGTGATGGTGCGTGCCTCCCAGGTCGGACGCGGCCAGGCCGGAGAGCTGATCGTCGGCTACGAGGTGACCACCGGTCTGGACTTCCTGCCACAGGTGCTCCGTGAGTTCGAGCGCATCTGCCCGGAGGTGTCGGTGACGCTCGCGGAGTTCGACTTCGCCGCCCCCGAGGCCGGGCTCGACACCGGAGCGACCGATGTCGCGTTCCTGCGCCCACCCGTGGACTGCGACGGCCTGCGGCTGGAAACCCTGTTCACTGAGCCACGCGTACTGTGCGTCGCGAGCTCGCACCGGTTCGCCGGCCGCACGTCCGTGACCATCCCCGAGATCCTCCCCGAGCCGCTGATCGCGTCGCCGACTCCGGGCGTGTGGCGCGACTACTGGCTGTTGCCTGAATACCGCGACGGCGAGCAGGCGAACGTCTCCCTCGAGGTCGCGACGTGCGAGGCCGAGCTGCAGGCCGTCGCGGCCGGTCGCGGCATCGTCGTTACCTCGGCGACCACCGAGCGCTACTACAGCCGGCCCGGAGTCTGTTTCGTGTCGATCGAGGATCTGGCGCCGTGCGAGATAGCGCTCGCCTGGCCGAACGGATCGCAGCATCCTGCGCTTCATCCGTTTCTCGACGCGGCCCACCGCGCGGTCGCCAGTTCCGCCGTCCCCGCGTGACCGGCCGCGGCTGGGCGCTGCGACGTACCCGTCCGCGGGCCATTGATTCGCGGCAGCGATCAATCCTCAGGCGATCCTGATTTCTCTCTTCCCGCCGCTCGTTCTAAGTTGCCCGCACCGCACGGTACGGCTCCGATGGAGCCCGTCCGGTCGGGAGGAGAAGCACCCCTCACGTCCCTGACTCGGAGGACGGATGATTTCGAACGACACGACGCCGACGCTGCTCGGCGGCATCTCATCGAGCTTTCGCACCAACCCGTATACGGGCGGGCATATCGAGGTCCGCCGAGCGCGGGGTGCGACGCTTGAGCTGACCGACGGCCGCGAGCTGATCGACACGTTCATGGCCCATGGCAGCACGGTCCTCGGCCACGGCGAGCCAGCGGTGATGCAGGCTGTCCAGCACGAGCTCGAAGCCGGTGTCCTGCTCGGCTACGAGACCGGCCTGGCGGCGGCGGTCGCCGACCGGCTCGCGCGGATCCTCCCCGCGGCCGAGCGCATCCGCTTCTGCTCGACGGGCACCGAGGCGGTGGCCACGGCCCTGCGGATGTGCCGGGCCTTCACCGGCCGAGAGATCGTCATCAAGATCGATGGCCACTACAACGGCTCCAGCGACTACGCCATGGTGAATTCGACGGCGGCGGCGATCGACCGGGACAACCCGGGTGGGCGGCCGTCCCAACGGATCAGGTCGTGCAGCGGCATCCCGGAGCCCAGCGCTGACTCGATCGTTCCCGTTCCCTGGAACGACGCGGAAGCCTTGGAGACGGCCCTGTCTATGTACGAGGAGCGGGTCGCCGCGGTGCTCATGGTCCCGCTGGACCTGAACAACGGATGCATCAGGCCCGCCGACGGGTATCTCAACACCGCTCGCCGGCTGACGGCGGCGCACGGTGTGCTGCTCGTGTTCGACGAGGTGCTATCCGGCTTCAAGACCGGGCTGAGCGGCGCGACCGGCACGTTCGGCGGCGATCCCGATGTCACGGTCTGGTCCAAGGCGGTGGCGAGCAGCTTTCCGCTGTCGGTGGTTGCCGGCCGCGAGGACGTGATGGCGATGATGGCCCTGCCGCTGCCCCAGGGCACTCTGCAGGGCGGTACTCACGCCGGCAACATCCCCGGCCTCGCTGCCGCGCAGGCGACGCTCGACGTCCTCGAGGAGCCGGCATTCTACGAGACTCTCACCGAGCGAACCCGCGAGTTCGCGGCGGCTCTCGAGTCGCGGATGCGCGCGGCGGGGATGACCGCGCGCGTGCAGAGCGCGGGGTGCGGCTACGGCATTTACGTCGGGACTGATGAGCCGATCCGCAGCTGTGCCGACGTTCGCCGCCACGTCGACCAGCAGATGGCCAAGCGGCTGTTCACCGCGTGCTTGGAGGAGGGGGTCTACTTCCACACCGACCTGACGGTGTCGATCGCGCACACCGACGAGGTGCTGGGCGAGATCGTCTCCCGCGTGGGGCGGGCCGCCGATCGCGTGGTCGACGGGGCCGCCCTCACCGGCGCACGGGAGCTCTCGCGGTGAGCTCGCATCGAACTTCCCTCGACGATCGCTTCCAAAGGAGGTGCAGATGAGCGCGAACAGCAACCTGGTCGCGGTCGAACCCGGCGCCATCCGGCAGGACACCCCGGCCGGATCGGCCATCCACTACAGCGACTACGAGCTGGACAGCTCGAGCCCGTTCGCCGGCGGGACCGCCTGGATCGAGGGCGAGTACGTCCCGGCGGCCGAGGCCAGGATCTCGATCTTCGACACCGGCTTCGGCCACTCCGACCTCACGTACACAGTCGCGCATGTCTGGCACGGGAACGTCTTCCGTCTCGAAGACCATCTCGACCGGCTGCTCGACGGAGCCAGGAAGCTCCGCCTCGACCCCGGGATGGGCAGAAACGAGATCGCCTCGATCGCCAAGCGCTGCGTGAGCCTTTCCCAGCTGCGCGAGTCCTTCGTGAACATCACGATCACCCGCGGCTTTGGTCGTCATCAGGGCGAGCGCGACGTCACGAAGCTCAACCACCAACTGTACGTCTACGCGATCCCGTACGTATGGGCGTTCCCGCCCCACGAGCAGATCTTCGGGACCACCGTCGTCGTCCCGCGCCACGTGCGGCGCGCGAGCCGCGCCACGATCGACCCGACGGTGAAGAACTATCAGTGGGGCGACCTCACCGCGGCGAGCTTCGAGGCCCAGGACCGCGGCGCCCGGTCGGCGATCCTGCTCGACGCCGACAACTGCGTCGCCGAAGGACCCGGGTTCAACGTGGTCATCGTCAAGGGCGGCGCCCTCGCGTCGCCGTCGCGCAACGCGCTGCCCGGGATCACACGCAAGACCGTGTTCGAGATCGCCCAGTCGATGGGCGTCGATGCAACCCTGCGCGACATCACCAGCCGTGAGCTCTATGAGGCCGACGAGCTGATGGCCGTCACCACCGCCGGTGGGGTGACGCCGATCGTGTCACTCGACGGTGAGCCGGTGCGAGATGGCGATCCCGGCCCGATCACCGTGCGGATCCGCGACCGCTTCTGGGCGCTGATGGATGAGCCGTCCCCGCTGATCGAAGCGATCCAGTACTAGTCACGGCCCCACTTACCTACGGAGGACCCTCAATGTCAATTGGCACCCCGCGGCCCGGCGACACGGGCCATGAGTCAGACAGTGAACTGCTCGCGCGCTTCGGCTACGAGCAGAAGCTCAAGCGCACGATGGGCGCGTTCTCGAGCTTCGCGCTCTCGTTCTCGTTCGTGTCGATCACCACCGGAATCTTCGGGAACTACTCGTTCGGCATCCAGCAGGGTGGCCCACGGTTCATATGGACCTGGATCCTCGTCGGCATCGGCCAGACCCTGGTTGCGCTCTGTCTGGCGCAGATGGCTGTGCGCGTGCCACTTGCGGGCGCGATGTACAACTGGGGCTCGCGTTTGATCGGCCCTCGCTACGGATGGTTCTCTGGCTGGTTCACCCTCGCCGGATACATGGCGGGCTACGCCGGCGTGGCGTATGCCTTCTCCGCCTACTTCGCGCCGTACTTCGGCATCGGCACCAGCACCCGGACAATCGTCATCACGACGGTCATCCTGATCGTGGTCGTGGCCACGATCAACATCGTCGGCATGAAGCTGGCCAGCCATGTGAACAACGTCTCCGTGGTCACAGAGATCATCGGCATCACGGTGCTCGGGATCGGCTTCTTGATCTACTCGCTCGTTCACGGTCACACTCATGTCGGCCTGACCTCCAATGTGGGTCTCGCGGGTAGCCGCCTGGGTCACACCCATTTCGGCGGATTCGCCTCCTCGATCCTGATGGGCGCGTATACGTTGATTGGCTTCGAATGCGCCGCCGACCTCTCGGAGGAGACGAAGGGGGCCGTGCGCAGCGTCCCCAGAGCGATCATCTACTCGATCGTCATCTCGGCCGTGCTGGGCTTCTTCGTGATCCTCGGCTTCACGTTGGCGATCCCCAGCCTCCCCGCTGTCGTGAACAGCGGCACTCCGCTGCTGGTGATCATGCAGCACTACCTGGGCTCGGTCCTCACGCACATCGCAATGGTCATGGTGTTCATCTCGATCTTCGCCTGCACGCTGATGAACACCGCCACCCCGGCGCGCCAGATGTACGCGCTCGCCCGGGACAACATGCTCCCCGCCGGGGGGTTCCTCACGCGCGTCACCAAGGGCAGCCACAGTCCTTACGCGTCGATCGTCGTCGTCTCGGTGATCGCGATCGCGTTCACGGTGGTCGCGAAGGTCGAGGCGGTGATCACCAGCGTCTCCTCGGTCGCGATTTACGTCGGCTATGGGCTGGTGATCATCGCGGGTCTGGTCAACCGCAAGCGGCTGCCCTCCCTGGACCCCAACGGGTTCTCGCTCGGTCGCTGGCACCGGCCCGTCGCATTCGCCGCGCTCACCTGGCTGGTGGTCGCGATCGCGGCGCTGACGATTCCGGCCGTCGGTCACAAGGCCGCGGTCGCGTTCCTGGTGGTGGCCGGGATCGCGGTCGCCTGGTACCTGGTGCGCATCCGCCGCATGCACTTCGGCGCGATCGAGGGCGAGGAGGAGGTGGCAGCCGCACCGCTCGGCGGCGAGATCGGGGTCGGGTAGCGCCGGATGCGCCTTAAGGCGAGCCGGGCGCGGTGAATCGGATCGCGCCCGGCTGCCCGGAGCGCAGCGTCGCGTCCTGGTAGGCGCGCGTGAGAGTACGGCCGAGTCGCTCACACGCATCGTGGTGCCGGTCATCGCGGTGCCAACGACCACGCCACAGCCGATCCCTGGGGTGGTCGCCTCGCCGAGATCGCCCGGTGCGGCGGCGCCGATTCGGTTGCTGCACCAGGTTCGGATCTACTTGGGACTCCATCGACTGGCGCCGACATAACCGGAGCCGGCTCGACCGACCGTTGAGACGGCACCCCGCCGCGACCGCCCGTACGCTGCTGGGCGGGCGGGCACCGATCCGGGCTGTGTTCACCGACCACGTTGCGAAGCGTGCCGTGGCACCACTCTCCGTCATCCATGACTAACCCGACGGGGAGCAACCGCCGCGCGCGTGGTCACGGTGGCGCTAGGAGAAGCCTCAACGGCATGGACGGCCACGATCTGTGCTGACGGCACCTCGGCCAGTGCAGTGCGGAGTGCCGTCGCGACCTGCTCGAAGCGCACAGGCTAAGCAGTCGAGTAGGCCACGACCCCGATAGGCATCCCATGTCCATACGTCGGATGGGCGAACTGCTCCACCTCTCGGCAGCGTTGGCTGGATTCGAGAGCCAGGGTGCAAAGGGCCGCCGCTGCTGGCATGATTCCCAGGGGCGTGCCCCGTGCCCGCCGCTTTCGCCGACGGACCGATCAGGAACAGCAGCCGCGGCCGTCACGTCCAGTCGGCGTCGGGGAGAAAGCGCCCCGACGGTGCCAGTCTGACTTCTGCGTTTCGGCCGACTGGGTCGGGCATCCGCTCGTCCGACCAAGCATCGGCCCCGTCATCGGGTATTGCATGGGTGGGGTCGGATGCTGCGGGGTACGCGGCACCGCCTTCCACGGGGAACGGCACCCGTATGCCGGCGGAGTCCTCAACAGGGGTTCCCTTGCGTACGCAAAAATCCGCTGGGCGTGGTGGCGAACCGGCCCTCGGTGTGGCCCGACCGATGATTCCTTCGCGCCGTGCTGGTCTGGACGCCCGAAACCGACTCACGGGAGGCTGACGCCATGCGGAAACTGACCTTTGGCATGAACGTGACCCTGGATGGCTACATCGCCGCGCCCGGTGACGACCTCGGCTGGAGCGTGCCGAGCGACGAGCTGTTCCAGTGGTGGTCCGATCGGGTGGGGGCGACGGGCCTGGCGCTGTACGGGCGCAAGCTGTGGGAGACGATGAGCTCCTACTGGCCGACCGCCGACGAGCAGCCGGACGCCACACCGGCGGAGATCGAGTTCGCCCACCGCTGGCGGGAGATGCCGAAGGTGGTGTTCTGTTCTCCTCCACGACCAGAGCGGTCGACTGGAACACTCGCCTGGTCACCGGCGACGCGGTCGCCGAGATCACGCGGCTCAAGGCCGAGGATGGCGGCCCCATTGACATCGGCGGCGCCACACTCGCCGCAGCGGCCATGCGGGCTGGGCTGATCGACGAGTACGTGCTGGCCACCGCACCGGTCGTGGTGGGCGGGGGCACGCCGTTCTTTACGACCCTGGAGAACCGGGTGCACCTGACCTTGGTGGAGACCCGGACGTTTCCTGACGGCGTGGTCATGACCAGGTACGAGACCAGGCGCTGAGTGCCCCCGGGGGCCTCCGGGGGCCGCTACTGCTCCTCGCTGCGGTCTCGACAGACCGGCACTCTCTGGTCCGATTCCCGCAGTCGGTTAAGTATGCTAGCTTGGCGGCTAGGCTTAGTTACCAACCCTTCTGGAGGTCGATGATGACGACACGAGCCGCAGCCGCACACCTCGCGACGATTCGGTCGCGGCCGGGCCGTCGGGTCGTCAGCGTGCCCGCCGCGGCGGGCGTCGCCTTCATCGCGGCGTGGGCGACAGGCCTGGCGGCCTGGCCCGCCAATCTCACTGTTGCCGCGTCTAGCGCCGAGGTCGTCTCCGCCTACGCCGGACATCGGGGCGCGGCGGTGATGCAGTATCTGCTGGTCGAGGGAGTCGCCGCCATCGCTCTGGCGGTGGTCGTCACCGCTCTGGCCCGGTTCGCCCTCCGGCGCGGCGCGCAGCGGTCCGGGCGGGTGGTGCTCGTCGCTGGAATCAGCGCGGTGATCGTGTCCTTGGTGGAGTGCGCGCTCGGTCTGGTGCTGACCCTCGGCGCGGTGCCAGCCGGCCGGACGGGTCTCGCCGGCGGCCTGTTTGACCTCATCAACCGTCTGGACGGCGTCAAGATGGCCGCGCTGGCGACGATGGCACTCGGAGCCGTCATCCTGGCGCGCCGTGGCGCCCTCCTGCCTCGTTGGCTTGGCTGGATCGGCGTCGCGCTGGCAGCAGCGATGCTTGTCTCCGGGGTCGGCTATCTGCTTCTCGACGACACACTCGCGCAGGCGGCGGCGGCCTCGTTGGCGCTGCTGCTGACCTGGGTGGCCGCGACGGGCACGGCGGTCGGCCGCCGGAGCCGGTAGGTCCACGGTGCCGCGCGCCGGTGTCACCCACGACCGTGTCGTCGCCGAAGCAGCCGCCGTGGCCGACGAGGTCGGTCTGGAGCGGCTGACCCTCGCGACGATCGCGAAACGACTCGGGGTGACGGTCCCCAGCCTGTACAAGCACGTCGGCGGCCTGGTCGCTCTCAAGCGCGATCTTGCGCTACTCGGCCTGTCCGAACTGAGCGCGGCCCTCTCAAGCGCCGCGGTCGGTCGTTCTCGCACCGACGCGCTGCACGCGATCGCCGCCGCCTATCGCGACTACGCCACCGCCCACCCGGGCCGCGCTGCCGCCGCCGTCCGCGCGCCGGCGCCCGATGATGCCGAACACGTTGCCGCCGGCCAGGCCGCCTACGCGGTGCTGATGGCCGTACTGGACGGCTATGACCTCAGCGACGCGGATGCGATCGACGCGGTCCGCGGCCTGCGGACCGTCATGCACGGGTTCATCGCCCTGGAGGCGGCCGGCGGATTCGGCGTGCCGGCATCCGTCGACGCGACCTACACGCGACTCGTCGACGCGCTGGATGCGACCTTCACCGCCTGGGCCAGGCAAGCATCAGACTAAACACACGCGGCTCCGGGAAATCCGCAGAGACGTCCAATTTGCGGGTTCGGTAGAGGAAGCCGGCGGGCACAGGGTCAACCGGACCGGCGCCTGCTGGACCGTCCGTGGGCGCCCGGTCAGACCGCACCCCCGCCGCCACCATGCGCGATCTCAGTCGCCAGCTCAACAAACTCGTTGATCAGCGGCGTGCGGGCGTCGCGAACCACCGCAGCCACGAGCGTCGCCTCGGCGGCATCGTGGAGCGGCAAGTAGACGACGTCCGGCCGCGCGAAATAGCGGGCGATGACCGCCGGGCAGGTGTCGACGCCCTCTCCGCGGCCGATCAGGTGAAGCCACTCCTCAATGTTGTCACTGACATAGGAGCTGATCTTTGGCTGGGTTCCGAGCTCACCGACGAGCATCCAGAACTCCTGCCAATACTTCGGTATTGCATCCGGCTGCGGAATGAAAGTCTCGCACCGAAGGTCAGCTGGAGTGAGAAAGTCGCGGCCGGCCACTGGATGGCTACGTGGTAGCGCGACCATTCGCGGGCCGCTTTCAAGAGGGACTACGTCGAGATCGCTCTCGTGCAGCGGCTCGTAAATGAATTCCACATCGGCAGTGCCTTCACGCAGCGCCGAGAGCATCTGCGGGAACGCGAGCTGGCGCAGTTCGATGCGCACGTGCGGGCGTCGTGCGCTGAACGTCGCGAGCAGCGGAGAGAAGAGCGATTCGGGCACCGGACCAAGCGACGCGATCGAAAGCGTTGCGTCCTCTCCCCGCGCCGCCGCGCGCACACGTCCCAACGTACCGTCCGCAGCGGCGAGCAGCGTGCGCGCTTCGCTCAGCAGCAGTCGCCCCGCCTCCGTCAGCTCAACCTGCCGCGTGGTGCGGTGCAGCAGCGGGCCACCAACCTCCTCCTCGAGGCGCTTGATCTGCGCGGAGACCGCCGACTGCGCGAGGTGCAGCCGTAAGGCCGCACGTGAAAAGTGAAGCTCCTCGGCGAGCACCACGAAGGATCTGAGGTGCTTGAGTTCCACAAATCCCAATCTATCGCGGGGCGTGGTCAATCGTTCGCGGGTTTCTATTGCCGCGCGGGCGCCTCTTGTAGACGATCACGGCATGACGCTGAGGAAGCCCCAAACTCGCGCGAGCGTAGCGCTCAGCTCGATACTGCGTTGACCTCGGCCGCGGCTCTCGTACTCATGTCACGCGGAGGTCATTTCGTGAATAGCAGTCACGCGCCACGACCCTGCAGTTCGGTGCACCGTGACGAAGTGGATGCTGAGCACGGTGAGTAGACCGCAAGGTCAACACGGCGTAGCGCTGCACGGACATCCGCGGCGCGGCCAGCGCTGAATTGCACTAGAGAGGTAGGAGGGATGAAGGTGAATACGCAGACTGTCGCGCCCCACGATGGCACGGAGGTGGTACCGCACCGCGGGCTGCGCACCGGGGCCGTGGGGCTGGCGGGACTGATGGCGCAGTCGCTTGGCGTCACCGGACCCGAGATTTCGGCAGTGGTGATCGCCGCAGTGGTAGCGTCGAAAGTGGGCGGTGGAACACCGTTCGTGTACATTGTCACAGCCATCGGCGCGCTCGGCTTGGCGTGGGTCTATGGGCGGTTTGCCCGCTACGTGCCGAATGCGGGGGGCACCTACGCGATAGTCCGCGCGGGCCTCGGGCGGGACCTCGGGTTTCTTGCGGGTTGGACAGTGTTGGCGGTGGGAGTGGTATTCGTCCCCGCGCTGCTGGTCGCGTGCGGCTTCTTGATGCAGAACTTCTTCGGCTTGGTCGCGCCGCAGGCGACCTTCTTGTCCTCAACGTGGATCCTATGGGCGGGGATCGGCGCGATCCTGCTATTCGGCTTCTCCTACTTCGGCGTCGTACTGTCGGCGCAGGCGCTGCTGACGCTGACGACGATCGGCGTCGGCCTGCTGAGCGTCTTTGCGGTGATCGTGCTCGTGAAGGGCGGCGCGCATGGTGTCGCGTGGTCAGGCTTCGGTCCGAGCGGCGCTTCCTTCCACGACATCGCGCTCGCAGTCGGGATCGCCATGACCGGTTTCTCCGGGTTTGAGACCGCTGTGTTCCTCGCCGAGGAGGCACACACGCCCCGTCGCCAAGTTCCGATCGCTGTGCTCGGATCGGTGACGCTCGCTGGATTCTTTTTCCTGCTCGTCACGTTCTCGGTCGTGACCGGCTACGGGATCGGTTCGGTTGGCATTCATTGGCCTGCCGACTCGGGCGCCGCCGTCGTCACCATCTCCTCGCGCTACATATCGACGCTCTTCGGCGAGGTCGTCCTGTTGTTTCTGGCGATCTCGGCGTTCGGCTCGGCGCTCGGCACCGCGAATTTCACAACCCGGGTTGCGTGCTCGTGGGGGCATGATGGGTATCTGCCGCGGACCTTTGGCAGGACACACCCCCAGTACCAGAGCCCGTACGTCGCGATCATCTGGCTGGCGGGAGTCGTCGCTGCACTGTTCGTTGTCGGTCTGCTGTGGCAGGGCGCGCATCTCGCCGGAGGGCTTACGTACTTCCCCTGGCTCCTCCAGGCAGGCGCCACGGGGATCCTGCCGGTCTACGTGGCGGTGGCGATCGGCGGCGCCGTGCACTCGCGCCGCTACGGAGGGTCGGTGCTTCTGGACACGATCCTCGCGCCACTTGTCGCGGCGCTCGTCGCTGGCCTGGCCGAGTGGTCAGAGTTCGTCGGCCAGTCTGCACCAATCAAATACGCACCGTGGTTCATGGTCGGCGTGGTCCTCGTCGGAGTCGTGGCACGGATCGCGACACGCTCGCGCGCGTCAGTTCGGGCTGCGGAGACGGCCTCCGAGCTCGTGCTCGTCCGCGCGAGCGAGTCCGCGGCGCCGGCGGCATGAGCCGCTTGAGCCTCGACCTCGCCGTAGTAGTGCAAACGGAAGGTCCTCCGGGGATATGAACCGGGATGGGTGAGATCTCCCGGGCGAGACCCGCCTGGATCCGAGGTGTTTCACTTATGAAAGAGAAGAGAGGAGGGATCTGATCCGGGCACTCATCGCAGGTGGGGGCATGGCCGGACTGATGTCCGCGCTGGCCCTGCAGAAATCGGGCGTCTTCGCCGAGATCGACGTCTTCGAGCAGACCCGGAAGCCAAACGAGGCCGGAGCGGGGCTCAACATCCCCCCGAACGCCGCGCGGCTGGCCCGGTGGCTGGGCGTCGACCTCGACGGCGGCGACCCGAAGGGGCCTCACGGCGCAATCGACGGCGGGAGGGCGGCGATTCTCCACGAGACGCGGATGGTGTGGGAGGACGGCCGCATCACGCGCAAGCCGCTCGACCACAACACGGCCGCCAACGACAACGCCGGCTTCCACCACATGCACCGAATGGACCTGCTGATGTGCCTCCACAAGCGGGTGCTCGACTTCGCGCCGGGTACGGGCGCCGACTGCCCGATCGAGGTGCACTTCGCCAAGCGGCTGACCACTGTCAGCCAGGACGACGACTCCGTGACCGCGACGTTCGCAGACGGCACGACGGAGACCGGCGACCTGCTCATCGGTGCCGACGGGGTGAACTCGCAGGTGCTGGAGGCGGTGTGGCCGGGCGTATCGACCAAGCGCTGGACCGAGGTCGTCGTCTACCGCGGGCTGGTCCCGCGGGACAAGGTCGCCGCCGCCCGCAAGCCCGACGGCAGGCCACTCGACTTCAACCCCAGCGAAACCATGTCGATGGACACCCGCGAGACCCCGACGGCGCAGACGCTGACGTACTGGGTTCGCGGCGGCGAGCTGCTCAACGTGTGGCTCGCCTACTACGAGTCCAACGCCGAGGAGTTCGAGCGCGAAGAAGGCGACTGGTTCCCGGCCGACCGCGACGAGATGATCGGCAACATGAGCAAGGCCTTCGAAAGGGACCCCCGTCACGATGACGTCGTCGCACTCGTCAGCTTGATGGAGAACCCGACGAAGTGGGGCCTCTACGATCGGGATGCGCTCGAAAGCTGGACGGAGGGTCGTGTGGGCTTGGCGGGCGACGCAGCTCACCCGATGCTGCCGACCTACGGCCAGGGTGCCGCGCAGGCCTTTGAGGACGCCGCGGCACTGGGGAAGTGCTTCGAACTCCACGGCACCGACATCTACAGTGCGCTGCTGCACTACGAGCGCGTGCGCTACTACCGCGCGACGCGGTTCCAGTTCGCGTCGAAGTTCCTGTTCAAGCACCTTGAGCCGAAGGACTCGCCGGAGCGCCGGCAGATTCTCGCCGCAGTCAACGAACGGGACTACCCCGTGTTCGACCACACGGAGCGCGCCGGAAGCGACGACTCGTGGATCTACGCATTCGACGCGCGCGCGATCGGCGACAAGCTGCCGCTCAGGAAGCTCGGGCCGTGGGACTTCCGCTCCCGGACCGAGGCGCTCAGCGCCCGGCGGGAGATCGCTCGCAGCCTATGGAAGCCGGACAAGCCCTGGACCGGAGACCGGCCCGTCACGCGCGAGGAGCTCGCGCAGCACACGACGTTCGACGACTGCTGGATCGTGATCCGTGGCAAGGTCTACGACTTCACCGAATGGAAGGACCACCACCCGGGCGGGCCCTTCGTCGCTCGCATGTACGGCGGCAAGGACGCCACGGCGGAATTCGGCGAGTTCCACAGCCGGCTCGCCGAGCGGCACATGGAGTGCTTCTGCGTCGGGCCGCTCGTCGGAGCCCCCGCCGAGCGCGCCGGCGCCGCCGTCGAAGCCGAGGCGGCCGGGGCTTGACCGGACGTGTCGAGTCCTATTCGCAGCGCCCTCGGAAGGACGTCGGAGTGCCCTCGGAAGGAGGTCGGAGCGTCGTCGGCGAGTTCGTCTGAGCCTCGCCCGCCCGTGCGGGCGAGGCTCCGGAGCGTCACGTCAGAACCGGCCGATCAGGCGCCGCCGGTGTCGTAGGCGCCGACGTCGCAGGCGCCGCGGGTCGCGGCCCGGCGGGAGCTTCCGCGCTGATCGAGGTCGTTCACCGGCCAGGCCTCGCAGTCGGTCTTGCCGCCCGCGCCGATCGCCGGGCTGCCGGGCTGGAGCGCCATCGTCTGCGTGGGCCCGCCGTTGGCGGCGAGCGCGCCGAGACCGGGGTTGAGCGGGCTGGAGCTCGTGCCGACCTGGTCGCCGTCCGCTCCATTGACGAACCCGCAGTCGCCCTCGACCCCAGGGTCGTCGGCGCCGATCACGTTGTGGCCGCCGTCGACCACATCGCCGCCGCCGTTGAAGCAGTCAGACGGTTGGCCTCCGCTGCTGTTGGCGGCGATCAGGCTGTCGGTCACGGCCGTCCGGCCGTCCATCAACAGGCCGCCGGCGCTGGCGCCCTGGTTGCCCGAGATCGTGTCGTCGCGGAGCGTCGCGGTGGTGTCGAACGTGCGGATCGCGCCGGCCACGGGACCCTGGTTGCCGGAGATCGTCGAGTTGACGAGCGTGAGCTCCGAGGGCGGGCCGCCGCCGTTCGAGGTGGTGACGAACACGCCGCCCGCCTCGGTTCCCGCGCTGCCCGAGACCGTCGAGTCGAACACCGTGAGCGCGGCGGCCCCGGCGCTCGGGTCGGCGAACACGGCGCCCAGGCTGCCGGCGATCCCCCCCGAGCGCGTGACCGCCACGCGGTCGAGGATGAGCGAGGCGCCCTGCGAGTCGACGTCGCCGTTGGCGGCCGCGCCGTCGACGGTCAGGCCGTCGAGCGTGACGAACGTCCCCGGTGCGGTCGTGACCTCTTCGCCGCCGGACGTCGTGTCGGCGATCGTGGTCCTGTTCGCGCCCGCGCCCGCCAGCACGACGTTGTCGTTCACCGAGAACAGCCCGCCGTAGGTGCCGGCCGCGATCTTGACCGTGTCGCCGCTCTGGGCGCAGCCGAGCGCCGCCGCGATCGTCTTGAACGGATCGGCCTGCGAGGCTGCCGAGCACGTGGGGGTGCCCGTCGCCTTGGCCGAGACGTACCAGACGTGGCCCTTGCCGGCGCTGTCGTAGGCGCCGACGTCGCAGGCCAGCCTCGCGGTGTCGTTGCGCGAGCGGCCCCGCTGGTCGCGTCCGCCGACCGGAGCGGCCTGACAGATGCCGGCGTCGCCGGCGCCGAGCGCGGGGCTGCCGGGCAAGAGCGCCTCGGTCTCGGTCTGGCCGCCGTTGTCCTGGAGCGGGCCGAGCCGCGGGTCGATCGGCTGGGCGGCGGTGCCGACCTGATCGCCGTTCGTCCCGTTCACGATCGCGCCGCAGCTGCCGCCGCCCGGGACCGAGAGCAGGTTGTGGCCGAGATCATCGACGGTTCCCTCGCTGTTGCAGGTGTAGGTGGCGTTGGCGGCGTCGATCAGGTCGTTGCCGAGCCGCAGGGTGGCGGACCCGCCGGTCGAGCCGATGCCCCCGACGACGCTCGACGCGCTCGAGTCGAATGTGCTGTTCAGCACGGTGGCCGTCGCGTTGCCGACCACCAGGCCGTCGGCCACCGGACCCAGGTCGCCCTCGAACGTGCTGTCGGTGACGGTGAGGGTCGAGGCGGGCTGGCCCGAGGCCGAGCTCACGTACAGGCCGCCGGCGGCCGCTGCGCCGCCGTCCGACAGGTCGCCGGTGAACGTCGAATCCGACACCGTCACCGCGGCGCTGCCGCCGGCGGGCTCCACGTCGACCGCGGACCCGGCGGCGGCCACCGAGTTCTCGACAGTCACGCCGATCAGGCGCAGCGTCCCGCTCGAGGCATGCACGCCCGACTCGGGGCCCGAAGCGTCGAGCGTGAGCGCCGAGAGCGTCACCGAGGTGCCCGGCGCGTCGCTGATCAGGGGTGTGAAGGACGCGCCCGCGGCGAGGACGGTTCCCGCGCCGCTTCCGACCAGTTTCACGCTGCGCGTGAGGGTGACGCCCGCCGGGAAGCGTCCGGCGCCGATCCTGATCGTGTCCCCGCTGCGTGCGCACGCCACGGCGGCGGCGAGCGTCTGGAACGGGTTCGACTGCGTGGCGGCCGAGCAGGCGGGGTCGGAGCTCGCGCTCGCCGACACGTACCAGGTCTTGCCGGCCGCGGCGACGGCGGTCGGCGCTGTCAGCGCGATCCCCCCGAGCGCCCCGCAGGCGATTGCGGTGCCCGCGGCGATCCCGCGGCGCCATCTCGTGATCCTCATCAGCTTCTCCTTGATCGGTGACCCGTGGTGGTGGGACCGAATCGTCGTGCTCAAGCGGACCCTGCGCATCGGCCGTTCGCTCACACCTGCGTCGCGGGTGTTCAGGCGGAGCGGGCCGACGTTTAGGCGCTCCTCAGGACCGTTTAGGCCGCGCTTGGCCTCCGGCGGCGCAGGCCCTACGATTGGCATCCCGCCGGGAGGGCCGGCTCAGATCCGAGATCTCGACCGGCCGCGGGGGCGACCGACCGAGGGCCCATGCTGGAGGCAAGCCGCGAGCAAGAAGACACCGCGACCCAGGGCAACCTGCCGAGCCAGCTGACGCGGCTGGTCGGCCGTCGCACCGAGTTGAGCGAGCTCCGCGCGCTGCTGTGGCGCGCGCGGCTGCTCACGATCTGCGGCCCGGGCGGTGCGGGCAAGACCCGGCTGGCGGCGGCGCTGGCGGCGGCGGCCGGCGAGGACTTCGTCGGCGGCGCCTGGTGGATCGAGCTGGCGGCGGTCGAGGACCCGGCGCTCGTGCTCCAGGCGGTGGGCCGCGCGCTGCTTCCCGGTGAGTCGGCGGCGGAATCCCTCCCCGCCGCGCTGGCCGAGCGCTTCTCGGAGTCGACGCTCGTTGTGCTCGACAACTGTGAGCAGGTGATCGAGGTCTGCGGTGAGCTGGCGGCGACGCTGCTCGCGCGCTGCCCGAGCCTGCAACTGATCGCCACGAGCCGCCAGCCGCTGGGCGTGCCCGGCGAGCAGGTGTGCCGCATCTCGGGCCTGGCGATCGCGGAAGGGAAGCCCGATGACTTTGACCCCGCGCTCGCCATGCCGAGCGACGCCGCGCAGCTCTTCTGCGAGCGGGTCGCCCAGGCGTCTGGGCCCCTTGACAGCGCCGACCCGGCGACGGTGGCGGTGGTCGAGGCGATCTGCGCCCGGTTGGAGGGGATGCCGCTCGCGATCGAGCTGGCCGCCGCCCGCGTCGCGGTGCTCGGTGTGGCCGGTGTCGCCGAGCGCCTGGAGCGCGACACCCGCTTCCTGAGGACATCGAGCCGGGTGGCGCCGGAGCGCCACCGAACGCTGGCCGCGGCGCTCGACTGGAGCCACCGCCTGCTGGAGCCCGACGCGCAGCGCCTGCTGCGGCGGATCGGGGTGTTCCGCGGAAGCTTCTCGCTGGCCGCCGTCGAGGCGGTGTGCGCTGAGACGGGTCAGGTCGACTGCGAGCTGCTCGATCTGCTCGCCGGACTCGTCGACCGCTCGCTCGTCCAGGTCGTCCCCGCGCCGCCCGAGCCCCGTTATCGCCTGCTTGCCGCGGTGCGCGAGTACGCGCTCGGCAAGCTCGCGGCCAGCGGCGAGGGCGACGCCGTCCGCCGGCGCCACGCCGACTTCTTCGGAGCGCTTCTCGGTCCGTGGCGCAACGGCCTGCGCACTCCCGGCGATCGCTGGCTCGAGCGCGTCGAGCTTGAGCACGACAACATCGCCGAGGCGCTCCACTGGTTGTTCGAGCACGCACCCGGCCGGGCCGCCGAGCTGGCGCTGTCGCTGTGGCAGTTCTGGTACCGGCACGGCCTGTATGTCGAGGCGCGAGGCTGGCTCGAGCGACTGCTCGGCGTCGAGGATCGGATCGAGCCCCAGGTGCGCGTGTGGGTGCGGACGGCCGCGGGCGCGGTCGCGTTCCTGCAGTGCGACTACCCGGTCGCTCAGGGCCGCCTGACCGACGCGCTCGATGAGGCCGGGCGACTCGGCGACCGGCGCGCCACCGCCGCCATCCTGCAGCGGCTCGGGTCGATCGCCCGGGAGCAGGGTCGCTACGACGACGCCCGGCGCCTGCATGGCGAGAGCCTCGCCGTATGGACCGAGCTGGGCGACGCGCATGGCGTCGCCAGCTCCGAGAACTTCCTCGGCTTCGCCGCCTGGCTGGCCGGCGACTGGGCGAGCGCCGAGGCCCATGGCGCGGTGGCGCTCGATGGCTTCCGACGTCTGCACGACGCGCAGGAGGTCGCCGGCACGCTCGTCAACCTCGGTGCGTGCGCGCTCTATGACGGGCGCCTGGAGCAGGCCGACGAGCGGCTGCAGCAGGCCCTCGCGGTGTCTCGCAGCCTCGGCTTCGAGGAGGGGATCGCCTGGTCGCAGCACGAGCTGGCGATCCTCGGCCGCCGCCGCCGCCGCCCGGCGCACGAGAGCGCCTCGGCGCTGCGCAGTTCGGCCGCGATCCACCGTCGGCTGGGGGATCGCTGGCGCCTGGCGAGCGCGCTTGAGGAGATCGCGGGCGGACCGCTTGCTCGGCGGGACCAGCCGGCGGCGGTGCGTCTCATGGCGGCGGCCGACGCGCTGCGGGCGCGTCTCGGCGCGCCCGTGCCCCCGGCCGAGGCGGCCGATCGGGAGGCGGCCATCTCGCGGCTGCGCTCCGGCCTCGGCGTGCGCGCATACGCCGAGGCGTGGGCCGAGGGGACCGCGGCGGACCTCGACGCGGAGATCGACTCGGCCCTGGCGGCGCTCGTGCCCTTTGGTGGAGGCTCCGCCGAGCCTCCGATCCTCACCCCCCGGGAGCTGCGCGTGCTCGAGCTGCTCAGCTCGGGAGCCACGAACCGGGAGATCGGCACCGCCCTCTACATCAGCCCGAGCACGGCGGGCGTGCACGTCTCGAACGTGCTGCGCAAGCTCGGCGCCCGCCGGCGAGCTGACGCCGCCGCGCTCGCCGAGCGGCTGGGCCTGCTCGGGGCGCCCGCCGGCGGCTCGTAGGCTCGTCTCGGTCATCCTCGCGGCGCTTCGGCGCTCAGCGCGTCAGCCGCCAGTCGGCGGCGGCCCGCGGGCGCTCAGCCCGCGAAGAGCTCCACCGGAGGTCGTGGCGTCGCCCGTCGACCGGCAGCCCGCGGCGTCAGGCCGTGCGGAGGTCCATCCGGCGGTCGTGGCCGAGCACCGGCAGCTCGTCGCACATCTCGGTGAGACGTGACACGGTCCGCGGCGTGATCTGCTCGCACAGCTCGTCGCGGTCCATGATGTTCGTCGTGATGAGCATCGTGCGCTGCTCCTCGTAGCGCGCGTTGACGATCGTGTAGAGCTCCTCCAGGACCCACGGGGTCGTCTGCTCGGCGCCGATGTCGTCGATGTGGAGCAGGTCGACGGCGGCGAGGCGGTCGAGCAGCTCCATGTGCGAGCGGCCCTCGCCGAAGCTCTCGCGGATCGTGTAGAGCAGCTTGGGCAGCGGATAGATCGCGACCGTGTGGCCGGCCGCGAGCGCCGCCTTCGAGACGAGCATCGCGAGCGTCGTCTTGCCGGTCCCCTGGGGGCCCATCAGCCACAGGCCGCGCCCGGCGGCGAGGTGGTCGTCGATCCGCGCGGCGTAGTCCCGCACGACGCGCACGACCGCCGGGTCGATCTCGGTCACCGGCGGACGCGCGAACGAGACGTCGCGGTAACGGCGCGGGATCGCCGCCGACAGCGCGTTCGCCTTCGCGCGGGCGATCCGCTGCGCGCGGCAGCGGCAGTCGCTCGCGGTGTTCGTCTGAAGGTCGTAGACGAATCCCGAGCCGTCGCAGATCCCGAACTGACAGTCGCTCACCCGTCGTCTCCGTCCACTGGATGTCCGAGCGGCCTCACTGGAACCGGTCGCTTGCGTAGTTCATGAACTTCGGCAGGTCGTGGCGGAACGTGAGCACGACCTCGCCGATCGGCCCGTTGCGGTGCTTGGCGATGATGATGTCCGCCTCGCCCGGCCGCTCGGAGTCCTTGTTGTAGTACTCGTCGCGGTAGATGAACATCACGAGGTCCGCGTCCTGCTCGATCGCGCCCGATTCGCGCAGGTCCGAGAGGATCGGCTTGCGGTCGTTCTGGGCGCGCTGCTCGACCGCGCGCGAGAGCTGGGAGAGCGCGATCACGGGCACGCCGAGCTCACGCGCGAGGCCCTTGAGGCCACGGCTCATCTGGCCGACCGCCTCCACGCGATTCTCGATCCGCCCCTCGGCGCGCATCAGCTGCAGGTAGTCGATGATGATCAGCCCGAGGCCGCCGTCGAGCTGGGCGTGCAACCGCCGGCACTTCGCGCGGATCTCCAGGACGCCCGTGTCCGATGAGTCGTCGACGAACAGCGGCGCCTGGGAGAGGCGCTCGGCGGCCTCGACGATCTTCGGCCACTGGGAGTCGGCGACCTTGCCACGACGCAGCTTCTCGCCGGGGATCCCCGCCTGGGAGGCGATGAAGCGCTGCGCGAGCTCGGACTCGGACATCTCCAGGCTGAACAGCGCGACGCCGCGGCCGGCGAGGGCGGCGTTCTCGGCGATGTTGGCGACGAGCGCCGACTTGCCCATCGACGGCCGCGCCGCGAGCACGACGAGGTTGCCCGGCTGAAACCCGCCCGTCTTCTCGTCGATGTCCTTGAACCCCGACGGGGTGCCGGTGAGCGCGGTGCGGGAGATCGACAGCCTGTGCAGCTTGTCGGTCTCCTCGTCGAGGATCTCCCGGATCGCGCGGATCTTCTTCTGCCGCTCGTCGGTCGTGACCTCGAGCACGAGCCGCTCGGCCTGCTCGATCAGGTCGCGGGCGTCGGCGCGGCGCTCGTGGACGGAGGCCTGAACGGTGTAGGTGGCGGTGAGCAGCTGTCGCAGCTGCGCCTGCTCGTGCACGATCCGCCCGTACTCACGCGCGTGGCCCGCCGCGGGCGTGTAGCCGGCGAGCTCATCGACCGCGCCGACGCCGCCGATCTCCTCGAGCTTGTTGTTCTGGCGCAGGCGCTCGGCGACCGTGAGGTAGTCGATCTTGTGATCCTCGCGGTAGAGCTCGAGCATCGCCGCGTAGATCGCGCCGTGCTGCTCGCGGTAGAAGTGCTCAGGCTTGAGCTGCTCCTCGACGATCAGGCCGTGCAGATGACGTTCGTCGAGCAGCACCGCCCCGAGCACCGAGCGCTCGGCGTCGAGGCTGTGCGGCGGCAGGGCCACGTGGCGCCCGGAGGCGCCGGAGGGTCGCTCGTCGATGACGGACGCTGGGTAGTCGACGGCGCTCACGGGGGAGGGGAGTCTAGGTTCGCGTTCACGGGCAAGCAGACCATCATCCCGCTCCGAGCGGACGTTTCCCGAGGGAGGGTCAACGCGCGGACGCGCCCGGTCCGGCGTGGCGGATCGGGCGTGACGCCGGCCGCCGGAACGACTCCGGCCAGGCTCGCCGTGGCGACCCGACGGAGGCCGTGCGATGAACGGCCGGGCCGTCGGGGGAGGCGGCCCGGCCGGATGCGCGCTCCACGGCCGGGCCGTCGGCGGCCCGGCCGGGAGCGATGCGCTGCGGACTACTTGAAGCGCACCGAGGTGCCGTAGTTCGGGCCCCTGACCCCGAACCGGAAGGCGGTCTTCGAGTGGAACGTCTGGCCGGCCGGCAGCACCACGGACGGCCACGCGGGATCGCCCTGGTGGTTCGGGCTGTCGGGATAGTGCTGGGTCTCCAGCGTGAATCCCTGACCCTGGCGGTAGATGTGGCCGCTCGTGCCGATCAGGTCGCCGACGAGGTAGTTGCTCGTGTAGAGCTGGACGCCCGGCTGGTCGGTGTACGTCCACAGCGTCACGCCGTTGGCCGGATCCTCCGCGACCGCGGCCAGGCGGTACCTGCCCTGGCCGTTGAGCACCCAGTTGTGGTCGTAGCCGTGCGCGTACTGCAGCTGGCGGATCGGACCGCTCGTGCCGTCGGGCATCGTCCCGTTGTAGAGGTACTTCCCGATCGTGTGGCCGTGCAGGAAGTTGAACGGCGTGCCCTTGACGTTCACGAAGTACGGCGGCTCCGGGATCTGGGTCGAATCCGTCGGCGTGTACTTGTTCGCGTTGAGCGCCAGGTCCTGACCGTAGACGTTGCCGCTCGCCTCACCACCGAGGTTGAAGTACGTGTGGTTGGTGACGTTGATCACCGTCGACAGCGACGAGGACGTGTTCGTCACCGCGTACGAGATCTGCAGGGCGTTGGCCTTGGTGACCGTGTACGTGACCGTCGCGTCGAGAGCGGCCGGGAAGCCCGTGCAGCCCGGCGTGAGCGACGGCAGGCAGCCCTGGTTGGCCGGGAAGTCGTAGCTCAGCGCCAGCGACGCCTTGTTCTTCGTCACCGACGGCTTCGCCGCCCAGACGTACGTGTTCCAGCCGTAGTAGCCGCCGTGGAGGCTGTTGACGCCGTTGTTGATGTCGAGCTTGTAGGTCGTTCCGTTGAGCGGGAATGTCCCCTTGGCGATCCGGTTCGCGTACTGGCCGACGGTCGCGCCGAAGTACGTGTCGCCCGAGCCGCTCGCAATCGGCCACGGCGTCTGCGTCGCGCCCTGCGTGAAGTCGTTGACGTAGTCCTGCAGGGTCCGGAATCCGAGCGCGACGTTGACCATCTTGCCCCGGTTGTCCGGCACATAGATCGACTGCACGTCGGCGCCGAACTGCGAGATCTTGACCTTCATCCCGCCGGCGCCGTGCAGCGTGTAGAGCTTCACGCTCTGGCCGCTGCTCGGCCCCACGTTCACGGTGCCCCAGTTGACCGCGGTCACCCGCGGCTTGCCCGTCGCCCCGCTTCCGTGATGCTTCTTGTGCGTCTTCTGCTTCTGGCCGTGATGGCCATGGTGCTTCGGGGACGCCGCCAGCGCGGCCCCCGTCCCCATCGTGGCGAGCGCCGCGCACGACGCGACCGCCGCGGCTGCCGACGCGAGTCCCACAGGCGCGCGCCGAGAACGCTGTCCGTTGGTAGGCAACCTCTCTCCTTCTGATCGTGCCCGGCGCAGATCCGCGCCGGGCGGTGGGTCCGACCGCAGAGCCCGTATACCCGGGAATCGCGAATGTTAACGCTCACACGGCCGGAATCTCAAGCAAATCCCGGGGCACGGTCGACGTCGAGCGGCAGGCCGAGTGCCCGGGCTCGTGTCGAGGGACGACCGCTCCCGGGCGGCCGCCGCCGATGCGGGCGCGGGGCGACGGGCCGAGGCGGGGCGGCGGTCCGCCTAGGCGGCGGTGACCATCGTCTTGACCGTGGCGGTGACCCCGTCCGCGACCTCGACGACGACCATGTACGTTCCGACGTTCCTGATCGGATCGTCGAGGTGGATTCGGCGCCGGTCGACGCGCAGGCCGCGCGCCTCCCGGATCGCCTCGGCGATGTCCTGCGTCGTCACCGAGCCGAACAGCCGGCCGTCGTCGCCCGCCTGCTGGGTGATCGTGAGTACCGTGCGGCCGAGTACCGACGCGTTCTCGCGCGCCCGCTCCTCGGCCTCGCGCGCCGCCCGCTCGGCCTCCTCGCGCCGCCGCTCCGCCAGCTTGAGCGAGGCCGCTGTCGCAGGCTCCGCGAGCTTGCGCGGCAGCAGGAAGTTGCGCAGGTAGCCGGCCGAGACGTCAACGACCGTCCCGCGCTCTCCCAGCGACTCGACGTCCTCCAGCAGGATGGCCTGTGGCATCGCGCGCTCCGGCCCTGTGTCAGCGGTCGCGGTCGCCGCGTCCGCCGCGGTGGTCGGTGCCCTCCGCCACGTACGGCAGGAGCGCGAGCTCACGCGCGCGCTTCACCGCGCGGGCGACCTGGCTCTGGTGGCGACGGCACGCGCCGGTGATCCGCCGCGAGCGGATCTTGCCGCGGTCGGAGATGAACCGGCGCAGCATCGAGAGATCCTTGTAGTCGACCTGCTCGATCTTGTCCCGGCAATACGGACAGGACTTGCGGCGACCCGCGGAGGGGCCGCCCTTGCGATCGCGCCGGCGCACCGGACGTCTGCGTTGCTTTGCCACGTTGACCAGCCTAGCTCAGTGTCGGAGGTTGCGAGGTCCAGGTGCACCCGCCGGCCGGCGCCGAAGACGCGCAGAGGTGTCGGATGGATGCACTAGAACGGGATGTCGTCGTCGGATCCGGCGGTCGCCACGGGGGTGCGATCGAAGTCGCCGGTGTCGATCGGGACGTCGCTCTCCGCGGCGCGCGCGCTGCTCGAGAAACCGCTCCCGTTGCCGGCGCCGGCGTCGTCACGACCGCCGAGGAACTGCACGGTCTCAGCGACGATATCAACCGCCTGCCGCTTGTTGCCGTTCTGGTCGGTCCATTCGCGCCACTGCAGCCGGCCGTCGATCGCCACGCCGCGGCCCTTCGACAGGTAGCGGCCGCAGTTCTCGCCCTGCTGGCCCCAGACGGTCACGTCGAAGTAGTTGGGCACGTCCTCCCACTGCTGCGTGTCCCTGTTCTGGCGACGCCCGTTGCAGGCGATGCGCATCGAGCACAGCGACGTCCCGCTGGGCAGCGACTTCATCTCGGGGTCGCGGGTCAGGTTGCCGGTGATGATCACCCGGTTGATGTTCCCTCCAGCCATCTCCATGGCTCCTTTCCATCGACGATTCGAAGCTCGTGCCCGAGTCTATGGGCGGGCCAGACGGCAGAACCGATCCTCCCCGGAAAATCCGCGAAGTCGTGACGCGATCGGCACGAAGTCGTGACGAAGCGCCTGAGAGCCGTCACGCCTGGCTCTCGCGCGACCGGCGTTCGGGCGCGCCGCGACCGGCCGTTCCAGCCTGCACGACGGTGGATTTGGCGCAATCCCTACGCCAGCGCGGCGTCTGCGACAAAGCCGGATCCGCGGCGCGCTCGACGCGCGGAGCGGGGAAGATTCAGGCCTCGACGGGGGCACGGCGGCCTTGCGCGAGTCGACCGGGAAGGCCCTTGGGCTCGACGGCGGCCTTGCGCGAGTCGACCGGGAAGGCCCTAAGACCCGACGGCGGCCTCGCGCGCGGCGACCGGGGAAGGCCCTCAGGCCTCGACGGGGTCCGCGGCGGCCTCGCGCGAGGCGACCGGGGGTGCGTCCGGGACCGGCGGCGTGCCCGGCAGATTGCGGATGATGCGGTGGCGGAGCACGGCGTCGTCGATCCGCAGGTTGTAGGAGAGCCGCTCGAGCAGCGACGGGTCCGAGCAGGTGAACTGCAGCAGGTGGTAGTGGCCCTCCGCCTGGTGGCCGATCTCGTAGGCGAGCGGGCGCGCATGCCAGTCGTCGTTGCGCTCCATCGCGCCACCGCCGCTCTCGATCTGCGCCTGCACGTCGGCGAGCACCTTGGCGGCGCGCTCGTCCTCCACGCTCGTGGAGATGACGATCATGAGGTCGTAGAGGCGGGTGTCGGAAGCCATGGCGAGTGGTGTCCGGGCGGGCGCCCGGGCGGCGGCGGACTATAGCGGGTGCCCGGCCCCGGTCAGCCGCGCGGGCGCTTCGATCCGCGACCGGCCTTCGAGCGCCGCCGGCGCGCCGCGGCCTTCCCGTTCCCGGCGCCTCTGACCGGGGGCGTCCCGTTGCGCGAATCGCGGGTGGCGCCCGGTGGCGTCCCGTTGCTCGAACCCCCGCGGGTGGCGCCCGGGGGCGTCCCGGCGGCCGAACCACGGGCGGACTTGGCGGCCGCGCCGTCGCGTCCGGACTTCCCCTGCCGCGATCCCGGGCGGGGGCCGCTCCTCGGCCGCGTCGCCGTCATGGCCGCTGTCGCCCGCTGGCCGGCGGCGCCTGCGCCGCGGCGTTCCGGCCCGGTGTACCGGCCCGCGCCGGAGGCGCCCCGGCGGTCCTCGCGGAGCACGGGTCCGACCCAATCGCCGATCCCGCGCAGCACGTAGGCCTCCCGCGCGTAGTCGAACGAGAGCAGCGGCCGGCAGAGCGTGAGCGCGCCCGGAGAAACGTAGTGACGGGTTCTCGGGACGGAGCGCACGGTTCTCCAAGTACAGCAGGCCCATCCCCCCGTCGTCTCGGTAGAAAGTACGGCTTTGTGAGACTCTTCAGCTGTGCTTGGCTCGCGTCCCGGCGACCCGATGACAGCCTCCCCGATTCCCGAATCGCACGTCTTCCAACCCGCCGGCGCGGGCGACTGGGAGGCGTGGCTGGAGGCGCACGAGGGCGCGACCGAGGTGTGGCTGAAGGTCGGCAAGAAGGGCTGTCCGGTGCCGTCGATCACGTACCCCGAGGCGCTCGAGGTGGCGCTCTGCTTCGGCTGGATCGACGGCCAGATCCGCGGCTTCGATGAGCATTTCACGCTCCGGCGCTTCACCCCACGCCGCCCGGGCTCGAAGTGGTCGCAGGTCAACCGCGAGCACATCGAGCGGCTCACCGCCGCCGGACGGATGCGGCCCCGCGGTCTTGCCGAGGTGGAGGCGGCCAAGGCCGACGGCCGCTGGGACGCCGCCTACCCGCCCGCCTCGACGATCACCGTCCCCGAGGACCTGCGCGCGGCGCTCGACGCCAACCCGCAGGCGAGCGCGTTCTTCGAGACGCTCACCGGCGGGGACCGCTACGCGTTCCTCTACCGGCTGCACCACGTCACCGATCCGGCGCGGCGGCGGAAACGGATCGTGGACTACGTCGAGCGCCTGGCCGACGGGCGCACGCTGAGCTGACCGGTCAGGCCGGGACGCGCCCCTTGGCGTTGATGTCGGCGAGCTGATCGTCGATCCAGTCGCCCGGGTCCCGGGCGGTGACGATCGAGATCAGTCCCTCGTGCCGGCGCTGGCGCTCCTCGAAGGACATGGTGAGCGCGGCGTGGATCGAGTCGGCGAGCTCCTGGATGTCGAACGGATTGACCGACAGCGCGAACTCCGAGAGCTCCTCGTGGGCGCCCGTGTTCTCCGAGAGCAGCGAGACTCCGGCCCGCTCGTTCACCATCGGCCCCTCCTTGGCCACGAGGTTCATGCCGTCGAACATCGCGTTGACCATGAGCACGTCGTAGTGCTTGTAGGCGGCGACGGCCTCCTCCAGGTCGTCGCGGAGCTTGAGCTGGATCGGCATCCAGTCCGGGGTGCCGTGGCGGTGGTTGACGACGGCGACGACCGCCTCGATCCGCTCGAGGTACTCCGCGTACTCCGGCACATCGGTCCGGGAGGGCATGAGCTGGGCGATGAACGTCACGCGCTCGCGGAACTCGGGGTGCTGCTCCAGGAACGTGTCGAACGCGCTGAAGCCGCGCAGCACGTTCTTGGAGAGGTCGGCCCGGTCGACGCGCAGGATGAGGTGGTCGCGGCGGCGGCGCAGGAGCTCGCCCTCGAACTGGCGCACGCGCGGACGGCGGGCGACCTTCTCGATCGCCGTCGAGTCGATCGGCAGCGGATACGAGCGGACCCACACCTCGCGGTCCTCGACGTGGACGACGCCCGCCTTGTGGTCGACCTCGAGTCCCATCAGGTCCTCGCAGCACTGCAGGAAGTTGCGCCGGTAGGAGCGCGTGTGGAACCCGACGATGTCGTTGGCGAGGATCCCCTCGTAGACCTGCTGGCGGATCGCGGAGGGCAGCACCCGCCAGGAGTCCGATTGGCTCCACGGGATGTGGACGAAGTGGTGCAGGAAGGCGTCCGGGCGGGCGTGGCGGATCATCCCCGGGAGCGTGTAGAGGTGGTAGTCGTGGACCATCACGACCGGCTTCTCGATGTCCGCGATCTCCTCGAGGGCCGCGTGCGCGAGGTCCTCGTTGACGGCGTTGTAGCCGAACTCGAACGCCTCGGTCTCGTTGCGGCGGACGTCCGGCGCGTTCGAGAGGTCCCACAGGTAGTGCTGGATGAACCACAGCATCGGGTTGGCGACGACGTTGTAGAAGCCGTCGTAGGCCGCGGGGTCGGAGGCGACGAGCTTGACCATGTACTCGCTGTCGCCCTCCGGGGTCTTCACCGGGAACGGCCGGCCGCCGGCCTTCTCCGCCGCCCTCACGTCCTCCTCGGTCATCGCCGACGCGACCCAGGTCACCGGGCGGTGGGAGGCAAGGCCCATGAGCGCAGTCACCAGCCCGCCCGTGCCGCGCTTGACCTCCCCGCCTTCCTGGAAGGTCACCGGCCCCCGGTTGGAGACCAGGACGAGGGGCGTGTCGTCAGCCATCCGGAGCCAACGATAACCGCTCGCGCAAACTCAACAAGAGCGGTTGGCTTTGGTACGGTCAGCTCACAAACGAGCCAAGGAGCGCACGTGAGCAACACCGACGAGCTGCTCGCCCACAACGCGGAATACGTGAGCATGTTCGACAAGGGCGACCTCCCGGCGTCGCCCGCACGACACGTCGCGATCGTCACCTGCATGGACGCCCGCCTCAATGTCTACGGGGCTCTCGGGCTCAGCGAGGGCGACTGTCACGTGATTCGCAACGCCGGCGGCGTCGTCACCGACGACGCGATCCGCTCGCTTGCGATCTCGCAGCGCCTGCTCGGCACCGACGAGATCATCCTCATCCATCACACGGGTTGTGGGATGCTGAGCTTCCGCGACGACGACTTCAGGGCGTCGATCGAACAGGAGACCGGAATCAGACCGCCGTGGGCCGCCGAAGCGTTTGCAGATCTCGAGCAGGACGTGCGCCAGTCGATCGCCCGGGTCAAGGCGTCCCCGTTCATCCCCCACAAGGACTCGGTCCGCGGCTTCGTCTACGAGGTCGAGACCGGCAGGCTGCGCGAGGTCATCTGAGCGCAGGTCGACCTCCCCGGCGCGCGGACCGCGCGTGAGCGAGCACGACGTCATCGTGCTCGGGGCCGGCCCCGCCGGCGAGGTCGCCTGCGGGCTGCTCGCGGAGGAGGGGCTCGACGTCGCGATCGTCGAGCGGCAGCTCGTCGGCGGCGAGTGCGCCTACTGGGCGTGCATGCCCTCGAAGGCGCTCCTGCGGCCGGGCGAGCTGCGCGACGAGGTCCGTCGCGTGCCGGGAGTGTCGGGCGGCGAGCTCGACGCCGCGAGCGTGCTCGCCCGACGCGACAACGTGATCCACGAGCTCGACGACGCCGCCCAGCTGCCCTGGCTGGAGGACCGCGGCATCACGCTCTACCGCGGCCACGCACGGCTCGATGGTGAGCGGACGATCGCGCTCGAGCGAGGCGACGGCACGACGGAGGCGCTCACCGCTCGCCGCGCGGTGATCATCGCGGTCGGGTCGGGCGCGGACATTCCGCCGGTGCCCGGCCTGCGCGAGCTCGCGCCCTGGACGAACCGCGAGGCGACGACCGCCGGCCGCGCACCGCGCTCGATGATCGTGCTCGGCGGCGGCGCCGTCGGCTGCGAGATGGCGCAGGCCTGGTCCTCGCTCGGCTCGCAGGTCGCGCTCGTCGAGTCGATGGACAGCCTGTTGCCGAAGGCCGAGCCGTTCGCGGGGGCGCTCGTCGCCGAGTCGCTCGCCGAGAAGGGGGTGGACGTCCGCACCGGCGCCACCGCCTCAGGCGCCGCGCGCGACGAGGCCGGCGACTTCCGGCTGGCGCTCGAGGGCGGGGAGGGGCTCGTCGGAGAGGCGCTGCTCGTCGCCGTCGGGCGCCGGCCCCACACCGACGACCTCGGCCTGGAGACGGTCGACCTGGAGCCGGGCGCGACGATCCGGGTCGACTCGCGGATGCGCGTCCCGGCCCACGCCGGCTGGCTGTACGCGATCGGCGACGTCAACGGCCGCGCGCTCCTCACCCACGCCGGCAAGTACCAGGCGCGGATCGCCACGGCGACGATCATGAACCGCGAAGCGAGCGCCGACTGGGACGGCTCGCTTGCGCCGCAGGTCGTGTTCACCGAGCCGCAGGTCGCCTCGGTCGGGCACACGCTGGCGACCGCGCTCAAGGCCGGGATCCGGGCGCGCGCGGTCGACGCTGACCCGGGCGCGACCGCGGGCGCGAGCTTCGTCGGCAAGGGCGCCCGGAGCGGCGCGCGGATCGTCGTCGACGAGGACCGCGAGGTGATCGTCGGCGCAACGATCGTCGGTCCCGAGATCGCCGACTCGCTGCACGCGGCGACGGTTGCGGTCGTCGGCGAGGTGCCGCTGCGCCGGCTCGCGCACGCCATCCCCGCGTTCCCCACGCGCAGCGAGGTGTGGTTGCGGCTGCTCGGCGATTGGCGACCCTGACCCCCGTACAATCGCCGCGGCGCAATGGTGAGACGGTTCCGGTCGTGGGTGCGGGTGGCGATGGTCGCGGCGGCGCTCGCCTGCGCGTGCTCCGCGCCGGCCGCCGTCCGGTCTGCGCCGGCCGCCGCCCGGTCCGCTCCGGCCGCGCCTCCGTCCACTCCGGGCGCGGGCCGCTCTGCCCCGGCCGCGGCAGCCCGCCTCGCGTTCCCGCACATCATGGTGATCGTGATGGAGAACCACGGCGCGGGCGCGATCATCGGCAACCGGGCGGCGCCGTTTGAGAACTCGCTCGCCCGCCGCTACGTGACGCTCACCGACTGGACCGGCGTCGATCATCCGTCCGCTCCGAACTACCTGGCGCTCGTCACCGGCCAGGACGATCACCGGGCGGGGCGCGGCGACTGCACGCCGGCGTATCCGCAGCGGAGCGCCTGCGACTACGGCGGGGACAACCTCGGCGTGCAGCTCGCCAGGGCCGGGGTTCCCGCGCGCTGGTTCGCCGAGGACCTGCGCGGGAGCGGCTGCTCCGTCGCCAATGCCCAGAGCGGCCTCGGCGACGTCAACCACGAGCCGTGGGCATATCTGCCGCGCTGGCAGGCCGACCGGGCGGCGTGCGCCGAGGCGGGGCTGACGACGCGCTCGCCCGCGGACGGCCGAGTGATCGGCGCGCTGCGCTCGAGTCGGCCCCCGGACTTCGTGTGGCTGACGCCGAACCTCCAGGACGACACCCACGACGGCAGCATCGCGCACGGCGACCGCTACCTGAGGGCCCTGATCGGCGCCGTCCAGAAGACGCCCTGGTACGCGCATGACGGCACGGTGATCGTCACCTACGATGAGGATGAGGGCGAAGCGAATCCGCGGGGCTACTGCGCCCATCCGGTCGTGATCGCGGCCGTCGGGCGCCACTGCGTGCCGACCTTCATCGTCAGCCGCGCCGACCGGGGCGTCGGCCGGGTGTCGACGCCCGGGGACCACTACGGGATGCTGCGCTCGATCGAGCGCGCGTACGGGCTGCCGCTGCTGGGGAACGCGCGCAGCGCCAAATACGGCGACCTCACGCGCTGGATCGACCCGGCGGCGGCGTCCCAGGCGAGGCCCGAGCGGTCCGTGGCCGCGCGGGTCCGAGGCGGGACGAGCATCGCGCCGCTCGGCGTGAGCGGCCACTGGCACCGCGTGTTCGCCGAGCACTTCGCGGGGCGACGCCTCGCCCCCGCGCGCTGGCGCACCGGGTGGTTCGGCTCGGGACGCACCGTCGGTCCGGCGAGCGAGGAGCAGGAGTGCGAGGACCCGCGCCAGGTCAGTGTCCACGACGGCTTGACGATCACGGCCGTGGCCCGCACGGAGACCTGTGGCGGCACGTCGCACGAGTACGCGTCGGGGCTGATCAGCACCCGCGGCAGGTTCACGTTCACCTACGGCCTGATGCAGGCCCGCCTCAAGCTCTCGCCCGACGCAGGACGGATCGCGGACTGGCCCGCCTTCTGGGCGGACGGCGCGAACTGGCCGCAGGACGGCGAGATCGACGTACTCGAGGGGCTCGCCGGCGACGCCTGCTTCCACTTCCACTACACCGGCGGGCGGGAGGGCGGCTGCGCCGCCGGGCGCTGGGCCACGGGCTGGCACACGTACGCGGCCGACTGGGAGCCCGGGCGGATCACGTTCCTCTACGACGGACGGGTCGTCGGCGTCGTGCGGCACGGAGTGACGGACCGCCCGATGTATCTCATCCTCAATCTCGGCGTCTCGAACGCGATCTCGCCGCCGATCACCACGCCCGCCCGGCTCCGGGTGGCGTACGTGGGGGTGTGGCAGCGGGCCGGCTCACACCGGCGCTGAGCCGTCAGCGTGCCGATACGGGGAGCTCGAGCGTGAACGTCGTACCGCGCCGCCCGCGGGCGGACACCGACAGTCGGCCGCGCATGCGCCCGGCGAGCTCGGACGCGATCGCCAGCCCGAGGCCCGAGCCCGAGGCCCCGCCGTCGCCGGTGTAGAACGGCTCGAAGATCCGCGCCGCGCTCGCCGCGTCGATCCCCTCTCCGTCGTCGGCGACCGAGATCCGGACCCCCTCGCCGGAGCGCTCCCCGCGCACCGCGACGCGCGTGCCGGGGGGCGTGTGGGTGAGCGCGTTGTCGATCAGGATCCGCATGATCTGCGCGACGCGGACCGGGTCGCAGCTCGCCTCCAGCCGGCCGGGGAAGTCGAGGTCCAGGCGGTCGTCCCGCACGGCGACGGTCGGCTCGAACTCGCCGGCGACCGAGCCCGCGAGCTCGCCGAGGTCGACGTCCTCGGGCCGCAGGTCGAGCGAGCCAGCCTCGAGTCGGGAGAGGTCGAGCAGGTCGACCGAGAGCTTGCCGAGGCGGCGCACCTGGTCGCGGATCTGGTCGAGGAAGCGGCGCCGCGTCTCGGCGTCGAGCTCCTCGTCCTCGAGCAGCTCGAGGAAGCCGCCGACCGAGAAGATCGGGGTGCGCAGCTCGTGTGAGGCGGTCGCGATGAACCGCTCGCGGGCGCTCTGCATCGCGAGCAGCTGGGACTGCATGTCGTTGAACGCGGCCGCGAGCTGCCCGAGCTCGTCGGCGGAGTCGACCGGGATCGGGTCCCCGAAGCGTCCCGCCGCGACCTGCTGAGCGGCCCGCTCCAGCCGACGCACCCGGCGCGCGAGCGCCCACGCGAGCGCCGTCCCGGCAAGCAGCGCGAGGAGCAGCGCCAGGCCGCCGGCGATCAGGATCTGCGCCCGCACGGTCGTCACCGTCCGCAGCACGTCCGCGACCGGGGCGGCGAACACGATGACCGCGGCCACGCGCCCGGCGATCGATACCGGCTCGACCGCCTCGGCGACCTCGGCTCCCTCCCGGACCGTCCCCGTGGCCACATGCCGCGTGCGCACCGCGCGCAGCGCAAGCCCCGCTGCCGATCCGCGGAGCTCCCGGCCGCCCCGCGCCCCGCCCGCGGAGTCCATCTGGGTGACGAGCTGCGGGTGGCCGTCCACCTCGTTGACCGCCACGAGCAGGACGCGGTCGCTCGTCGATTCCGAGATCGACATCACGAGGCGCCGCACCTCCGGCAGCGGCGTCGAGCTGCCGACCGAGCGGCGCAGCGCCGCGGTGCGCGCGGTGGCGGTCGTGCGCAGCTCGTCGAGCTTCGAGTGGATGAGGCGCGACTGAAGCCCTGGGGCGACGTACAGATAGAGCGCGGCGATCGCCAGCAGCGGGATCGAGAAGAAGACAAGCGAGAGCTTGGCGGTCAGCGACAGCGACGGTGGCCGGGGCAGGCGGAGCTCCCGCACGCTCTCTCTCTCTCTCTCTCTCTCTCTCTATGCGTCGGTGTCCCGGAACCGGTAGCCGACCCCGCGCACCGTGAACAGGTACTCCGGCTGCTTCGGATCGGACTCGAGCTTCTCCCGCAGATGCCGGATGTGGACATCGATCGTGCGCGGGTCCCGGTACGCCGCGTCCCCCCACAGGCGCGTGAGCAGCATGTCGCGCGTGAACACGCGCCCCGGCGAGCGCGCGAGCGCCGAGATGATCTCGAACTCGACGTACGTGAGCGGCACCTCTCGCCCGCCGATCCGGACGACGCGCTTCGGGAAGTCGATTCGCAGTCCGTGGACGCAGAGCGGCGCCTCGTCGGGGTCGGGCCGCTCGGGACGCGAGAGCTCTGCGCGCCGGAGCGCCGCCCGGATCCGGCTGGAGAACTCGCGCAGCGAGAACGGCTTGGTGATGTAGTCGTCGGCGCCGAGCTCGAGCCCGACGACCTTGTCGATCTCCTCGGACTTGGCGGTGAGCATGATGATCGGGACCGCGCTCTGGGTGCGCAGCCGCCGGCACACCTCGAGCCCGTCGATGCGGGGCAGCATCAGGTCGAGCACGACGAGGTCGAACGGCTGCTCGGCGAATCGCTCGAGCGCCTCGCGGCCGTCGCCTGCCTGGACGACCTCGTAGCCCTCCTTGCGCAGCGGATAGGACAGCAGCGTCTGGATCGACTGCTCGTCGTCGACCAGCAGGATGCGGGCGGCGCGCTCGTCCATCGAACCTCTGAACCTCTGAGCTGCAGGCTAGTGTCGCGTTTGGTTGGTTCGTTGGCACCAGGAGGTGCCGCCACAAGTTGCGCACGTTGCGGTGCAGCCGGTGACACACGGCTCACGGCGCGGCGGGCGCTCAATAGCATGGCCCCGATGCTCGACGGCCGCATCTACCGGATGAGCCTCATCGCTCCCGCGCTCGCGCTGCTCGTGCTCGCGTTCTCGCTCACCCCGCGGCCGGCCGCGCTGCACGCGACGCTCTCCCCGATCGCCTTCGACGGGTCCGCCGTGAACGCGACGATGCGCGATCTCGCCGCCCGCTACCCGCACCGCACGGCGGGCTCGGAGAGTGACCGTCGGATCGCGGGCCGGGTCGCGAGCTCGCTCGCGCGCAGCGGCTTCACGGTGAGCAGCGATCTGTTCGCGGCCGACACCGTGCATGGCCGGCGCGTGCTGGAGAACGTGATCGCGACGCGCGCCGGGGCGGCGACCGGCGCCGGGTCGGTCGTCGTCGTCGCGCCCCGCGACGGGCCCGGTGTGGCCGGCATGTCGGGGACCGCGATGCTGCTCGAGCTCGGGCGCGTGCTGGGCGGCGAGGCGCTCGACCGCGGAATCGTCCTCGCGTCGGTGAGCGGCGGGGAGGGGGCGGCCGGCGTGACTCGGCTCGCGGCGCGCCTGCCCCGGCCGGTCGACGCGGTCGTCGTCCTCGGTGACGTCGCCTCCGTCGATCGCGCCCAGCCCTATCTCGTGCCCTGGGGTGCGGACGGCGCGATCGCGCCGCCCCGGCTCCTGAGCACGCTTTCGGGCGCGCTCGCCGGTCAGGCCGGGATCCACGCGGCGACCCCGGGCGCGCTCAGCCAGGTCGCGCGGCTCGCGTTCCCGTTCACCGTCTCCGCTCAGGGGCCGTTCGTCGGCGAAGGGCTGCCTGCGGTCGATCTCTCCTTGTCGGGCGAGCGCGGGCCGAGTGCCGCGGGCGCCGCCGTCGGCGCCGGCGCGCTTGGCGGGATCGGCCAGGGGGTGCTCGCGGCGATCACGGCGCTTGACTCCGGGCGCTCCGTCGGCGCCCCGGCCGGGAACGTCCTTTTCGACGGCGAGATCGTCCCCGGCTGGGCGATCGCGCTGTTCGTGCTCGCGCTGATCGTGCCCGTCGCGCTCGTCCTCATCGACGGCCTGGCGCGCGCTCGGCGCCGGCGCTACCCCGTCGTCCCCGCCCTGGCGGCGATCGTCGCCTCGGCGGCGCCGTTCGTGTGCGCCGGGCTCGTGCTCGTGATCGGCGGCGCGCTCGGCGGCCTGCCGACGCCCCCCGGTCCCACCGACCCGGGGGCGATGCCCGTCACCGGCGGCGCGGTTGCCGTCATGGCGGTCGCGCTCCTCGTCGGCCTCGGCACCGGGATCCTCACGCACGTCGCGTTCGTGTGGATCGGCGCGCTGCACGACGCCCGCCCCGCGGCCGAGCAGGCGCGCGCCCCCCGGCCGATGGGGGCGCGGCCGCCCCGCCGCCGCCCGGACCGTCCCGACGACGGCACCGGGATCGCGTTGGGGCTCGTGCTGCTGCTCGTCGCGCTCCTCTTGTGGTTCTCGAACCCGCTCGCCGCGTTGCTGCTCGTCCCCGCGCTCCACCTGTGGGTGTGGGGCGTCGACGGCGACCTGCGCGTGCCCGGCGGCGCCTGGACGCGGGGGGCCATGCTGGCGCTCGGCGCCCTCCCGACCGCCGCGATTGTCCTCTCCTACGGTCATGCGCTCGGTTTCGGTCTCGGGCAGCTCGCGTATGAGGCGGTGCTGCTGCTCGCCGGGCACATCGTCTCCTGGGCGGCGGCGGTCGAGTGGGCGCTCGCGCTCGGCTGCCTCGTGACCGCGGCCGTGCTCGTCGTCGCCCAGGCCCGCCGCCCGGCGCCGGCGGTCGCCCCGATCACCGTCCGCGGCCCGCTTGGCTACGCAGGCCCAGGGTCGCTCGGCGGCACGAAGTCGGCGCTGCGCCGCTGAGCGGGCGGGACCGGGCGCGCTGAGCGGCCGGCGCCGGCTTTGACGCGTGCGAACATCTGGGGAGCCACGATGCGCCGCCTGCTGCGCGACATCTCCTCGGTCCTCATCCTCTCGGGCCTGCTGCTCCTGCTCGACGGCGGGATCACGCTGCTTTGGCAGGAGCCGGTCACGGCGGCGATCGCGCTGCTGCGCCGTCAGGACGTCAACCGCCGCTACCTCAGCTACACGAGTGCGCCGCTCACCCGCTCGCAGACGCGGACGCTGCGCACGATCAAGGTGAAGCGGGTGCGCATCGCCTACCTCGCGCGCGAGGATCTCGCGCGGATCCACGCCGGCGACGCGATCGGCCAGATCGACATTCCGCGGATCGGCAACACGTACAACGTCATCCAGGGGACGGACGAGAGCGACCTCGAGGCCGGGCCCGGGCACTATCCCACGACCGCGTTGCCGGGGATGGGGCAGACGGTCGGGATCGCCGGTCACCGCACGACGTACCTGGCGCCGTTCCGCTTCATCAACGACCTGCGGCGTGGCGACCGGATCATCGTGACGATGCCCTACGGCGTCTTCACCTATGTCGTCACGCGCCACCGGATCGTGCTTCCGAGCGACGTCGCGGTGGTGCGGGACGTCGGCTACGACCAGCTCGTGCTGTCCGCCTGCAACCCGCTCTACAGCGCCGCCCAGCGCTACATCGTGTTCGCACGGCTGCGCCACGTCGTCCCCCGCGGGCCGGCGCTCGCGGGATGAGCGGACCGCGGCGAGACGGCTCGCGGCCGACCGGCCTGGACGTTCGTCCACCCGGTTCCGGGAGCGTCCAGCCGGCCGTATCGGATGCCGACACACCCAGCGTGATCGGTCGGTCCTCGACACCGCAAGGACGCGTCAGCGACATGCGCATGAACGAAATCCAACAGCTCATCGACAGCGGCGAGTACCGAGTCGACACGCACGCCGTCGCCGACGCGATCCTGCGCCGGTTGCTCGCGGGGCGCGGCCGGCCCGGCGGAGCGCAGGCCGCAGCGCAGGACGGGTGACCGCGCGCCGCAGGCGGCAGCGCAGGACCGGTGGTCGCCCCAGGTAGGCCGCAGCGCAGGACGCGCCGCCGCGCTTCTCAGTGCGTCCAGCCCGAGAGCTCGCCGGCGACGTCGGCGAACCGCAGGCTCGGACCCGACGCATCGGCCGCGTGGACCGCACCCACCCAGGTGAGCGATCCGAGCTCACGGGCGCGCCACTCCCGCTCGAGCGCCGCCCGCGTGCCGGCCGGCACGCACACGCACAGCTCGTAGTCCTCGCCGGCGGTCGCGGCGAACACCTCGGGGCGGGCGCCGAGGGCGCGGGCGACGGCGTCGACGCCGCAGTCGCGCGGCAGGCTGGTCGCCTGAAGCTCGATCTGCACGCCGCTGCGGAGCGCGAGGTGACGGGCATCGGTCGCGATCCCGTCGGAGATGTCGATGAGCGCGCTCGCGCCGAGCTCGGCGAGCGCGGCGCCGGCGGCCAGGCGCGGCTCGGGACGGGCGTAGCGGCGGTGCAGTTCGGCGCGCACGTCCGGCTCGAGCGCCACCCCTTCCGCGCGGCCCTCGAGCAGCGCGAGGCCCGCCCCCGCCCCGCCGAGCGGACCGGTGACCGCGACGAGGTCGCCGGGCCGGGCGCCATCGCGGCCGAGCAGCCGTCCGGGATCATCGGCCCAGCCGACGACCGTCACCGACAGGGTGAGCGTCTCCGACCGCGAGACGTCGCCGCCGCAGAGTGCGACATCGTGGCGCTCCGCGACGGCCGCGGCTCCGGTGACGAGTGCGAGCCCGTCCTCCGGCGGAAAGTCGGCGGGCAGCGCGACGACGAGATAGGCCTCGCCCGGCCGCGCCCCCATCGCCCCGAGATCCGAGAGCGCGGAGGCGAGCGCCCGGTGCCCGATCTCGTGCGGGGCCAGCTCGCCGAGGCGGAAGTGGACCCCGTCGACGGAGCTGTCGACCGACGTCACGGCCCAGGGACCGCCGGCGCGCACGACCGCCGCGTCGTCGCCGGGGCCCCGGGCAATCCGGGGGTGCCGCGGGGGGCCGGCCCGCAGCTCCCGCTCGATCTCCGCGATCAGCTGAAGCTCGCGCATCCGATCATCGCGCCGCGGGGGATCGGACCGGGCGCCGCCGGGACGGGACTCGTCAGCGGTGGCGGTAGACGATCCGGGCGCGGTCGAGGTCGTAGGGCGAGAGCTCCACGCGCACGCGATCGCCCGGCAGGATGCGGATCCGGAAGCGGCGCATCTTGCCGGCCACGTGGCCGAGCACGACGCGGTCCATGTTGTCGAGCTTCACGCGGAACATCGCGTTCGGCAGGGCCTCCACGACCTCGCCCTCGAGCTCGACCTTGTCTTCCTTCGGCATTCAGTCAGCAATCCTTGTTCGGCGGGCAGGCGTGGATGCGGTGCCCGGGGACGACGAGGCTACCAGTCCGCGGCAGCGGATCGGGCACGTCGCGCGACGAAGGACCAGGGGGCGAAGCGTGACGGGCGAACGGATCGGAGCTCCGGTCAGCCGGTCGGCGGGGCGCCGCCACCGCCGCCACCGCCGCCGGTCCCGCCGCCACCACTGGTGCCGCCGCCACCACCGCCGCCGGTCCCGCCGCCGCCGGTCCCGCCGCCGCCGGTCCCGCCGCCACCACCGGTGCCACCGCCGGCGCCGCCACCGCCGCCGCCCGTGCCCGTGCCGCCGCCCGTGCCCGTGCCGCCGCTGCCCCCGTTCCCGCCCTTCTTCGGCTGGGACGGCGTCGTCGGCGTGTAGCTCGCCGGCGGGGGCGGGCTCGCGGAATGCGCGCCGACGAACGCGGTCCCGGTGAACGGCACGGCCGGCGCGGTCCAGTTGCCGCAGTACCCGTCGGCGGTCTCCTGCATGTACTGCTTCCAGACGGGCGCCGCGAGCACCCCGCCGAAGCCGTTCACCATCGGCACGTTGCCGTTCGGGTTGCCGACCCAGACTGCGGTCGAGACGCGCGGCGTATAGCCGACGAACCACGCGTTCGCGAGGTTCTCGGCGGTGCCGGTCTTGCCGGCCGCGGGGCAGCCCCAGCCGGAGCCGTAGGCGGTCGCCCCGGGGTGGGTGAGGACCTGCTCCAGCACCTGGTCGGCGGCGTAGGTCTCGGCGTAGGAGAAGACCCGATGGCCCCGCGGGTCGCCGAACCTCCGCACCGAGCCGTCCGGGAACACGATCTTGTCGATGATCGTCGGCGGGTGGTGAACGCCGCCGTCGGCGATCGTCGCGTAGGCGTCGGCCATCTGCAGCGGGGTCGTGCCCTGCGTGAGGCCCCCCAGCACCTCGGAGGGGTTGCCGTTGAGCGGGGCGGTGATCCCCATCGCGTGCGCCATCCGGTCGAGCTTGTCGCCCGGCTGGGTGTTGCCCATGTCCACCGAGAGCTGCGCGAACACGGTGTTGTCCGACATCCAGGTCGCGGTCGTGATGTTGATTGAGCCGCTGTACACGTAGTTATCGGTGTGAACCGACCACGTCGGGTCCGCGGGGAGCCAGCCCGCGTTCAGCGGCCGGGATGGGTAGTAGGTCGTGTTCGGGTTGCCGTGGAAGTCGTGAATCAGCTCCATGAGCGCGAACACCTTGAATGCGGAGCCGGTCTGGCGCATCGCCTGCGTCGCGTAGTTCACCTTCGTCTGGGCATAGTTGCCGGAGGTCGCGATCGCCATGATGTGTCCGTTCGCCGCGTTCACGGACGCGAGGCCGCCGCCGACCCCCGGCCCGCCGTCGGCGGCGAACAGCGACTCGTGGTCCTTGAGCGCCTGGGTGGCGAGCGCCTGGTCGTGCAGGTTGATCGTCGTCTCGATCTTCAGTCCGCCCTCGGCGAGTGTCGGGCACCTCCCGGGATGCTTCGGACACAGGTCGTTCGCTGCCTGCTGCACGATGTAGTTGAACACGTACGGGTCGAGGTGGCGGTAGTCGGGCACGTCGTGCTTGACCTCGAGCGGCGCGCGATCGGCGCGGTTCGCGACCGCCTGGGTGATGTAGCCGGAGCGAACCATCGAGGCGAGCACATGCGCCCGTCGCGTGCGCGCCTGACCCGGGTAGAGGAACGGGTTGTACTGCGAGGGCGCCTGCGGGAGTCCCGCGAGGAGCGCGGCCTGGACGAGGTCGAGCTTCCACACCGGCTTGTCGAAGAACATCCACGAGGCGGCGGCGGCCCCGTACGCCGTCTGTCCGCCGACCGTCCCGTACGGCACGTTGTTGAGGTAACCGTCGAGAATCCAGGTCTTCGAGTGCTTGGCCTCGAGCTGCTCGGCGAGCTTCGCCTGGACGATCTTGTACGTGATGTCGTGCGCGGCGCGCTGATAGCGGTACTTCGCCGGCAGGTACTCGTTGTCGACGAGCTGCATCGTGAGCGTCGAGGCGCCCTGCAATGCGGTCGAGCCGTGCAGGATGTCCTTGATCGCCGCGCGGATGATCCCCTCGTAGTCGAGCGCTCCGTGCTGGTAGAAGCGGCGGTCCTCGGTCGCGACCGTCGCCTGCTTGAGCACGCGCGGGAAGCGGTCGGAGCTGATGTGGATCTCGGGCGAGTAGAGCGCTCCCAGCAACGTTCCGTTTGCCGCGTAGATCTTCGACGGGGCGCCGTGCGTCTCTGGCTTGATCTGGCTGAGGTTCGGCGCCGCGCGGGCGACCTTGATGACCCATCCGGCGATCGCGAGCCCGCCGACCGCCGCCGCGCACAGCGCGAGGATCGCGCCCATGCCCAGGACGCTCCGGAGGGGAGAACCTCGGTGGCGCCGGCGGCGCCGCTGTCGTTCGCGTCGGCTCATGGAAGTGGGGGATGGGCCGCCTCGCCCGCGGCGCTCGTGCGCGCCCCGGCCGATGGGCGATTGTAGCTTCGGGCTTGGTTCTGCCCGCCGGTTGCGGGTCCTGCTCCCGGGCGCGCGCGTGCGAGGATCGGCGGCTGCGCATGGGACGCCGCACCCTCCTCCTCGACGCGATGGGAACGCTCGTGGCGCTGCAGACGCCGGCTGCGCGCCTGCGCTCCGTGCTGCGCGACCGGCTCGGCGTCTCGGTGACCGAGGCCGAGGCCCGCGCCGCACTCGGAGCGGAGATCGCCCACTATCGCGCCCACATGGGCGGGGCGCGCGACGCGGCGACGCTGTCGGACCTGCGCGCGCATTGCGCACAGGTACTGTTCGACGCGCTCCCGTCCCGGGCGGTGCTCGCGGCCGCCGACGCGGATACCCGGACGGACGTGCTGCTCTCGGCACTGCGCTTCACCGCGTTTCCCGACGCGGTGCGACTGCTCGAGCGGGCCCGTCGCGCCGGAACGCGCGCGGTCGTCGTCTCGAACTGGGACGTCTCGCTGCCCGAGGTGCTCGAGCGGGCCGGGCTCGCGCCGTTGCTCGACGGCGTCGTCGCGTCGGCACCGGTCGGGGCCGCCAAGCCCTCGCCGGCGATCTTCGCCCGCGCGCTCGAACTGGCCGGGACCGCGGCGGAGGACTGCGTCCACGTCGGCGACTCGCTCGCCGAGGACGTCGCCGGCGCCCGTGCCGCCGGGATCGAGGCGGTGCTGCTCGACCGCAGCGGCGAGACCGTCCCGGACGCCGGGGTCCGGGTGATCACCTCGCTCGACGAGCTCTCGCCCTCGGGGTCGCGGTCCGACTGAGGCGGCAGTCGTTGCTGCGCGAGCCCTAATGTCGCCCGCCATGCACGGCGACGCGCGCGACGACATCCCGCCCTGGAGGCTCTGGGCCGCGCCCGTCGGGATCGTCGTCGGCTTCCTGCTCGCCGAGCTCCTCACCCTGATCGTCTACGGCGTCGGCGCCTCGCAGGGAGCGTCGACATCGAACCCGACTCCCGCAATGGAGATCGTCGGCTCGATCGTGTTCGACCTCGGCTTCATCGCCGCGGCGATGCTGCTCGCGCAGCTCTCGGGAGGGCTCCAAGCCGCCTGGTTCGGCTTTCGCCGCGTGCGGCCGCGCACGGCGGTCGCGACCGTCGTGATCGCGGCGATCGCCTACTACGTGCTCACCGACGTCTACGCCTCGATCTTCTCCCTGCACGCGAAGGACAACCTGCCGAGCCAGTTCGGGCTGCACCGCAGCGACTGGGCGGTGGCCGGCACCGCACTGTTCGTGTGCGCAGTCGCGCCGATGTGCGAGGAGACGTTCTTCCGCGGGTTCCTGTTCGGCGTGCTGCGCAGGCTGCCGTTGCGCGTCGGCGCGCGTGAGCTCGGGCCCTGGGTGGCGTCGGTGATCGTCGCGATCCTGTTCGGCCTCGCGCACACCGGCTCGGCGAACCCCGAGTACCTGATCCCGCTCGGCTTCCTCGGATTCCTGCTCTGTCTCGTGCGCTGGCGCACCCGCTCGCTGTACCCGGGCATGGCCCTGCACAGCGCGAACAATGCGATCGCGCTCACGATCCAGCTGCACTGGTCGGCCGGCGCCGCGGCCGCGCTCGTCGTCGGCTCCTGGCTCGCGATCGCGGTCCTGCTCGGACCGCTCGGCGCGCGCCATCCCGCGATCGCCTGATGCTGCGTCCGGCCCGGTCAGGTCAGGCCGGCCGGACGGGTCGATCCACCCACCGGACTCCCGTGAAGCGCGAGAAGGCCGCATCGCAGCAGTTGAGCTCGGCGCCCCGCCCCGGCCGCCCGGATGCGCGCGTTTCGCAGTTTCCATGTTTACTCTGCGCCCATGCGTCGCCTCAGCCTCTCCGCCATCGTCGCCACCGCGGCCCTCGGCCTGTCCGCCGCGCCCGCGCTGGCGAACGCCGCGCCGCCCCGCAAGCCCGCGAGCGGGCCCGTCCACGCGGTCGCGCGGATCTACCTCCATGACGCGTTCTTCGTGCACCACCGCACGATCGACGTCGCCAGGCGACCGATCACCGTGAGCGGCTGGCTGAGCCGTTTCGTCCCCCACCAGAGGATGACGCTGATCGCGCGGGTCGGCCGGCACACGACGACGCTCCGGCTCAGGGTGCGGGCGAACCCGGGAGGGCGGACCGGCCGCTTCGGCGCGAGCATCACCGCGCCCGCTCCCGGCATCCTGCACCTGCGGGTCGTCCATCGCGCGAGCCCGCGCCTCGCCTCCCTGCACGCCGGGCGCGGCGTCGACATCGTGTCCGAGTCGACGAGCGACCCGCTGTTCGCACAGCTTGTCCAGCAGCGGCTGCTCGCGCTCCACCTCTACATGCCGCAGTCGGGCCGCTGGGACCTGCAGACCGAGCTCGCGATCGAGGCCTACCACCGGCTGATCGGACGCGGCACCTCGTCAGCGCTCGATCCCACGACGCTCACCGACCTGCTCGACGGCAAGGGCGCCTTCCCAGTCCACTTCCCCCATCAGGGACGTCACGCCGAGGGCGATCTCACGCTGCAGCTCATCGCGCTCATCGACGGCTCGAAGGTGCAGGACATCTACCCGATCAGCTCGGGCAAACCCTCGACGCCGACGATCCTCGGCAGCTACCGGATCTACGAGCGGGTCCCCGGCTATCTGCCCGACGGCATGTACTACTCGGACTTCTTCATCCGCGGGTACGCGATCCATGGCTACGACCCGGCGCCGAACTATCCGGCGAGCCACGGCTGCATGCGGTTGCCGATCTCGGACGCGATCTCGGCGTTCGACTGGCTCGCGCTCGGTGACTGGGTCGACGTCTACGGGATCCCGAACGAGAGCATCTGAGCCGGTGGGCGCGGATCTCCCTGCCGCCCGGGAGCGGCTCGTCGCCGCGCTGCGCGAGCACGCGCTCGTCATCGGCGAGGTGACGCTCACGAGCGGCGCCCGCGCCCGGTACTACGTCGACGTCAAGCGGGCGATCCTGCTGCCCGTGGGCTTCCGCGCGCTCGCCGAGCTCGTCGCCGCCCGGGCCGCGGAGTGGGGCGCGACCGCCGTCGGCGGGATGACGATGGGCGCCGACCCGATCGCCTGCGCGGCGCTCGCCGGCGGCGCCGAGGTGAAGGCCTTCTTCGTGCGCAAGGAGGCGAAGACGCACGGCCTCGCGCGGCGCATCGAGGGCCCGCTGCTCGAGCCGGGAGACCGCTGCCTGCTCGTCGAGGACACCGTCACGACGGGTGGGTCGACGATCCGCGCGCTCGAGGCGCTCCGCGACGAGGGCCATGCGGTCTGCGGCGTGCTCGCCGTCTGCGACCGCCTCGCCGGCGGCGACGAGGCGATCCGGGCGGCCGCCGGTGACGATGTGCCGTACGCCGCGCTCTGCACGATCGACGACATCTACCCGGAGCGGCCCGACCCCTGAGCGGCGAGCCGCGCGACCGCCGACTCCGGGATCTGACTCCTGGATCTTCCGGAGGGGTGGGCTCGGGTGGCCGGGGGGACCGGTTTCGGGACACGCCTCGCGCCGCCGGGCCCCCGTGTGCAGAGAGCCGCGCTGAGCGCGGCTGTGTGGACAAAGGCCGGTCGGGTCGAAGCCGTGTGTCCAGAAAGCCGCGCCGGCTCAGCGTCCGGTGGTCAGCCGTCGGCAGGCAGGCGTGGCCTGGCGCAGGGCGCGCACCGTCCAGCCGGAGTCCCGGGCGTGCGGGTGGAAGACGACGATCGGGTTGCGCGGGTGTCCGCGCTGGGGGTAGATGTAGCCGACCCGGTTGACGTTGACGCCGACGTCGAACGCGAGCGGGGTCTGGCCGCCGAGGCCGATGCTCGGGTGGCGGTTGGTTCCCGGGGCGGACCCGGCGGAGATCATCTCGCCGCAGCGCCGGAGCCGCGCGGGGCCGCCGAGCCGGTCGATCGTCCGCGCGAGCGCGTCGAGCTGGGCGGTGCGCGCGTGCTGGGCCTGGAGGTCGTGGGCCTCGCGGCGCGCCGCGTCGACGAACGCCGGTGTCGTCCAGGCGATCAGCGTGGCGGCGAGGAGCGTCGAGGCGCCGAGAAGCCGCCCGCCGAGCGAGGCGCCGAGAAGCCGCCCGACGAACGAGGCGCCGAGCACGACGACGATCGCGCTCGGCTCGAACATGTAGCGCCCGAGCGCCGGCCAGCCGTGGATCCCGAAGCCGACCTCGACGGCGACCCAGACGAGCACGCCGGCGGCCAGGCCGAGCGCGAAGCGCTCGCGACGCCACGCGGCGAGCGCGACCGCGGCGCCCGCGGCCGCCCACATCCCCCACGGCACCTGGAAGACGAGCCGCGCGAGCACGGCGACCGCCCGGTGCAGGGCGGCTCCGTGCGGCGCGTAGCCGGACGCGTCCGCGTTGTCGGCCGCCACGAGCCAGGAGCGGGAGGTGAGCGCCGGGATCCCGAACCAGAGCAGCGCGACCGCTGCGCCGCCGCCGAGGACGAGCCAGCGGACCGCGGGCCGCTCACGCCACAGCCATGCACCGGCGGCGAGCAGGAACGGCCACGCCTCGGGCCGGCCGAGCGCGGCGAGCAGCAGCAGCGCGAACGCTGCGCCCGGGCGCGCGTCCAGGCGGCAGACGGCGGCGCCGAGCACGAACGCCACGACCATCGGGTCGCTCTGGGCGCTCAGCACGTAGTGCAGGTAGCCGAACGGGTACTGGTCGTGGACGGCGAGCAGCCCGGCCACCGCGAGCACGGCGGCGACGACCGAGGGCACCCGGGGCGCGGTCGTGGCGACACCGGGACGAGGCGGGGGAGGTTTCCGGCGCTCGGCGTGGGGAACCTTCGCCGCATCCCGATCGGGAGCCGCCGCGCCGGCCAGCGCCGACGCCAACCGGCCGGCACACGCGAGCCCGACGAGCGAGACGAACGTGACGGTCAGCATCCACAGCCAGAGCTCGGGACCGCGCCCGAACAGCCCGAACACGACCGTGAACACCCAGGGCAGCGGCTTCCACGACGGCGCGGCGTTCGTGTCGAGGCCGCCGTGGAGCGTCATCCGGCCCCAGTCGAGCCAGCCGTAGGCGTCGAAGCTCGGCCGCGTGCCCGCGGCGAGGGTGATCGCGACCGCGGCGGCGAGGAGCAGCACGAGCGCGGCCGCCGCGCGCGCCCGCCCCCTCGGGGCCGTCGAACAGGCGTCCAAAGCCCCCGAACGGTCCCGGACGGCTGTCCTCGAAGCGCTCATCTCAGATCAGATCGGATGCCCCCGGCAGGAATCGAACCTGCATCCCGCGCTTAGGAGGCGCGTGCTCTATCCGTTGAGCTACGAGGGCGGGTCGGCGAGGAGCCGAGCGTACCGGTGCGCCCGAGCCGGCGGGACGGACGGCGAGTCCCCCGCCGCGGCCGATCCGCCGCGACGCCCGGCCGCGGCGCGTTCCGCGGAGGCCGCCGCCGGCAAGCTCGCTTAACCGCATCACAAGTTAGGATCCTTGACACCGGAAGAGAAAGCGTGTGAACTCACGCCTC